>Ga0209052_1000005_pt1 | contig 219669 bp, 179 predicted proteins | sample WorMetHEROISLAND_2_FD_187409 | JGI IMG/M metagenome (GOLD analysis project Ga0209052, IMG submission 187409) | Marine gutless worms symbiont microbial communities from Max Planck institute for Marine Microbiology, Germany - Olavius sp. 4 HERON... | ecosystem: Host-associated > Annelida >...
ATAAGTAGTCGGTGTAATCAATTGCTATTTGTGCGTTTGTAAAAATCTTGAAGAAAAAAAACCAGAAATTAGGCGCACAAGGTGAGCCGGTGTCAGTAAGTAAAATTCGATTTGGGCAACAGCCCGGAGATTTATGACCCAGGCCACCGCCAGCCAGGCTCCGGTGATATACGGTGACGGCCATCAGAGCCGGGATTTTGTCTATGTTAAGGATGTCGTCAGCGCCAACCTGCTAGCCGCTACTGTGAATCAACCCCAGGGCGCTGTTTTTAACGTCGGCACCGGCGACCAGGTGAGCATCAACCGACTGTGGGGACTGATCGCATCCATGAGCGCGGCAAACTTGCCGGATCCAAGATATGAAACCGCCAGGGCGGGGGATATTCGGCACTCCCGTGCCGGATTGGCGTATTCAAAATCCAACCTCGAATTCAAACCTGAATTTTCCTTTGAGCAGGGGCTGGCGGCAACATTTGAATGGTACCAGGAACGGATGACGGAAGACAGAAGACAGAAGACGGAAGACAGAAGGCGGAAGACGGAAGACGGATGAAGGAATAGAGGATAGGATTTAGGGTATCGGATATAGGGTGATAGGTTATGGGCTTGCGGTGGAGTGACCGGCGTGGCATTCGGCCTTCGACTTTCGGCCAGGGCGTTTGTCCCGAAAGCCGTGCGCCGAACACCGAAAGCCATGTCCATCCCTGCACCACAAGCCGCCGACCTAAAATTTCAAACCCTAAACCGTATACCCTATACCTTCTGCCCTGCTAGCTGGATCAACCCGACACCTGCCGGACGGTGCAAAGCCTATAGTCAACCGCGATCGAAGAATTGTGAAGGAGGTCTTGTGGAATTCAAATTTGAAAAGGTTCTGGTAACCGGGGCTGCGGGATTCATCGGCTTTCATCTGAGCCGACGTCTGCTGCAAGACGGTATTCGGGTTACCGGGATCGACAATCTGAACCCCTATTACGACGTGCAACTCAAGCAGGACCGGCTTGACCGGATTCTTACCGTGGATAACTTCACCTTTGTCAATCTGGACCTGGCCGACCGCAAAGCCCTGGAGGATTTATTTGATGGCAGCGAATTTGATGTCGTGGTCAACCTGGCCGCCCAGGCAGGCGTCAGATATTCGCTGACCAACCCCCATGCCTATGTCGACTCGAACCTCGTCGGCTTCGTCAACATTCTCGAATGCTGCCGGCACCATGCAGTCAAACACCTGGTGTTTGCTTCGTCCAGTTCGGTATACGGGGCCAACACCGCCATGCCGTTTTCGATCCATCACAATGTCGATCATCCAGTGTCTTTGTATGCCGCCACCAAGAAAGCCAACGAGTTGATGGCGCACACCTACAGCCACCTGTACGGGCTGTGCTGCACCGGACTGCGATTTTTCACAGTTTACGGCCCCTGGGGACGTCCCGATATGGCCCTCTTTCTATTTACCCGGGCCATTTCCGCCGGCAAACCGATTCAGGTGTTCAATCACGGCAAAATGCTGCGGGATTTTACATACATTGACGACATCGTCGAGGGGGTTGTCCGGGTCATGGGCAGACTGCCGGAGCCCGACCCGGCCTGGCGGGGCGACAACCCTGACCCCGGCACCTCCTACGCACCCTATAAAATTTACAACATCGGCAACAACAATCCGGTCGCGTTGCTCGAATTCATCGAGGAAATCGAAAACGCGCTGGGCCGCCGGGCCCAAAAGGAGTTTGTCGATCTTCAGCCCGGCGATGTCGTCGCCACCTACGCGGATGTGGATGACCTGATGGAGGATGTCGGCTTTCAACCCGCAACACCGATTGCGACCGGCATTCAGCATTTCGTTCAGTGGTACCGGGAATATTATGCCGGCAGAAACGGGTAGGGCAGTGCCGGGCTGGGGAGGATCAATGGCGCCGATACGAGCCCTGACAAAGCCCGGTGCGATGCCTCCATTATTCCCTCCAGAGTTTAAGATAATCGCTGCCTCTCTCGACGTAAAATCAACGCCGGAGTCTGCCCGCAACGAAGTATCGCCTCGGCGTGAAGACGACGGGGTCTGCTGGGCCGAGGTCACGCCTCGGCCTGACGAGAAGGATCCTTCAAAGAAAATTCTTTATTTAAAGAATTAAAAAAATATTATTATAAAGAATCAAAGTTTTTAATAAGGGGAATTTAGTCCAGGCCAGTTTCCGGGTTAATGAGGGCAATTAGGCAGGAAGTTTCTTTTCGTATTTTTTACAAATGTCCTCGATAGCTTCTTCCAGCAGCTTGCCAAGGGATTTTTCGGTATCCACCGCCAGATGCTTTAACTTCTTAATGCGGTCTTCGTCTATACTCGTTGAAAATGTTTTCTTTTTTCCCATATCACACTAATATTACTTTTTTTCCAAAATTACAAGGAAAAAGTAATATATTTATAATTAATTAATTCATTAAAGAAATAAAGAAATATATTTTGATATTTAATCATAAATAAATTAATAAAGTATTCTCAGGGCATTCTCCAGGCCGAAAATTGAGGGAGTGCGACCCAGGGGATGCCTCGCCCCGGACATGACAGACGTGCCGATCGGCAAACATCGAAAAAAAATTGTTCTGCTCAGCGGGAGCGCTTTTCACTTCCTGCATGACGGCATTGCTGATGGATTGGCAGTTTTCCTGCCGCTGTGGCAGGCCACCTTTGGCCTTTCATTAATCCACGTCGGTTTGCTGGTAACCTGTTTTGAAGGGATTACGGGGCTTTTTCAGATCCCGGCGGGATTCCTGGGAGAACGCGTCGGTGAACGCGCCGTGCTGGTGATCGGCACCCTGATTACCGCCGTTAGTTTTGCTTGCCTGGGCCTTGCAGCGGGATTGACCACCCTGGTCGCGTTGTTGTGTGTCGGAGGCCTCGGCGCCGCGGTTCAGCATCCACTGGCCGCATCCTTGGTTTCCAATGCCTATGGCGTTAAAGGACGCCGTCTGGCGCTGGGAGTCTACAACTTCTCCGGTGATGTCGGTAAATTCGTGTTTCCGGCACTGGCGGCCGTGGCATTTTCTCATACCGGCTGGCCGCAGGTGTGTGCAGGTTTGGGGCTTTTCGGGTGCCTTCTGGCGGCAACGCTTTTTGGGATTTTAAGGTATGCCCGCGTCGGTGAAAGCAAATCTGAGACACCGTACAAGGCAGCCGTGTCGGTCAACGGCTGGGGCATCATCAATCCGGGCGCCTTTGCAACCCTATCGGTTATCGGCATTGTAGACACGGCCGTCCGGATCGCATTGATCACCTTCGGGCCTTTTCTGTTCATTCAAAAGGGTTTACCGGCTGAGTCCGTGGGATTTGCCCTTTCTCTGCTTTTTTTCGGCGGTGCCTTAGGCAAATTCGTTTGCGGTGCACTGGCTGAACGAATCGGGTTCATTGCCGCTATCGTGATCACCGAAACCATCACCGGCGGCGGCATTTTGCTGCTGATTATTCTACCGCTTCCCCACATCTATTTCTTCCTGCCGTTTCTGGGGCTCGCCTTGAACGGCACGTCATCGGTGCTTTACGGCACCGTGGCCGATTTTGTCAATCCCTATCGGATAGCGCGCGCCTTCGGTCTCTTCTATACTTTTGTTATCGCCGCCGCTGCCATTGCGACGCCGGCAATGGGTTGGGCCAGCGAAATGCTGGGTGTCGACAACAGTATAAAGACGGTCGGCTGGATCGCGTTGGCCACCGTGCCGATGGCAGCGGTTCTCGCACGTCAGACAGCCGAACCGGTCAGTGAGAATCAGTCCGTGCGGTGACGCGGTTTTTCTTCGCAGGTTGGGTTGAGCAGGTTCTTGTTCAGCGCCGACAGTGAAATATGACCGTCTCCACTGTAAAGCCAATTTTCCATGTTGCTTCTTATGGCGGGCCAATCCCGGTCTATCATGGCGAACCAGGCAGTGTCGCGGTTGCGATTTTTTATGATGTAATGTTGCCTGAAGATACCTTCGAAACTGAACCCGAGCCTCAAAGCGGCCGCCCGGGAGCGTGCATTGAGGGCGTCGCATTTCCACTCGGCCCGCCGGTAGTTGAGCCGGTCAAAGAGCTCTGTGAGCATCAAATAGACAACTTCGGTGTTGATTTTGGTATGATGAACGCGGGGTGCATACCAGATGTTTCCCAGTTCTACCGTTCGCATTTGCAAAACGGCGTTGAGAATGCTTAGCATGCCGACGCGCCGGTCCAACTCTTTGGAAACAACCGTAAAAAACGTCATGCCGGTCGAGGCCTGACATGTCCTCAGCCAGTCCAACATATTATTTCTACCGGGAAAAGGGCCGTATGGCATGTAGGTCCAAATATGCTCCTTGATGTTGCTGCCGTGCGAGCTTTGAAACAGTTCATCGACATCCGACTCGGGCTGGACCGGGTGGACGGCGGCAAACTGTCCGGCATAATTCCTCTTGCCAATAACATTAACCGGGCCGGTCTCTTCAACGAGTTCTCCCAAAGGCAGTCCGTTCGAGCTTCTTTCAGGCACGTCGATCATCCTCTCGCGGTGATGTCTTGGATTACGGCTTGGGCTTTCCGGATGGGCGCGACCGACTAAAATCCGGATTGCTTTCCGGTCATGCTGTCGATTTTGACCTTGATCACCGCAGTCGCCTTGACTTTGTTGTCCGGAAACTGATATTGCCGGTCGGAATACTGGGCCATGATAACATCCAGGGCCTTGTGCTTTTCTTCCGGGTCTTCAACGATATCAGCCTTTCCGAAACCGATAACACTCTGATAGCTCATACTCCAGGAACATGGCTCCTCTGATTCGTGGGGCTCTGCCAATATATCGAATTCGAAACACACGTTGGCATTGTCTCGCAAGCAGTCCAGTTTCAAACCTTTCAAAGCGCTGTGAAAATATAGCACGTTGTCCCGGTAGCCGAAACAAAGGGGCACGATATAGGGCTTGTCCCCGTTGACCATGGCTAACCTGCACACCGTGGCTTTTTCAATGACGGCCAGCATTTGCGTCGTGTCAGAAATCTCTTTTTCTTTTCGTCTCATCGATGCTCAATCCTTACCCGGCTTCGCTTGAAGCAGCCCACAGATTGATGTCTCCTTCCAGGGCATGTTGGTCGATCTCGTTTAGTTCTTCAGAAGTAAAATCCAGATTTTTAAGGGCTTCGACATTTTCTTCGATCTGGCGGACACTGCTGGCGCCGATCAACACCGAGGTGATCTGGGGATGCCGCAAGGCCCAGGCCAGCGCCATTTGGGCCAAACTTTGCCCCCGGCGCCCGGCAATCTGGTTTAGATATCTGATATTGGCGAGGTTTTGTTCGGTAATCAATTTTCTGCTGAAGTAAGTGCCGCTTCGGCCGGCTCTGGATTCTGCTGGGACCTCATCGATGTAGCGATCGCTTAGCATACCCTGCGCAAGCGGAGAAAAGGCGATGCAGCCGACACCCTCTTCTGCGAGGGTTGCGAGAAGTTCGTCTTCGATCCAGCGGTTTAACATCGAGTAGGACGGCTGGTGGATCAGCAAGGGTGTGCCCAGATCTCTCAATATCCCGGCAGCTAACGCCGTTTTGTTCGCCGAGTAGGAAGAGATTCCCGCGTAGAGGGCTTTGCCCTGTTTTACGGCGGAATCCAGGGCTCCGATTGTCTCTTCCAGGGGGGTATCCGGATCGAATCTGTGGCTGTAGAAGATATCGACATACTCCAGGCCCATGCGTTTAAGACTCTGATCGAGACTTGCCAGCAAATACTTGCGGGAACCCCAGTCGCCGTAGGGGCCGGGCCACATATCATAGCCAGCCTTGGTGGATATGATCAATTCATCCCGGTATGGCGAGAGGTCCTGCCGCAGCATTTTTCCGAAATTTTCCTCGGCCGAACCGTAGGGAGGGCCGTAGTTGTTGGCCAGGTCAAAATGGGTGATCCCCAGGTCGAAGGCCCGTCGCACAATCTGCCGGCCGGTCTCAAACACATCCGCTGCCCCAAAATTATGCCACAGCCCCAGGGAGACAGCCGGCAGTTTAAGACCGCTGCGACCGCAACGATTATAGAGCATGCTTTCATAACGCTGTTCAACGGGTGAATACATCATTGTTCCCTCCTTTTTGATAAGGTTGGACGAGAAAAACAGATCTCCTTTGTAGATGTAGAAAAAAACGTTCAGATACGTTCAGATACGTTTGGATACGTCTGGTTACGTTGGGATAACGAAACGTTTTTTTTACAGCCGCTATATCGGCTTTCTGGTATCAGATTTGACCAACGAAGGTCAAACGATATTGTCTTCTGCGGAAGGAAAATGGTGACGTCCTGCGACCGGAACCGACGATAAAAAAGGCGGGCTGGAGAAATGCCGGCGGTGCGCAAACGACTGAATCCCTGTTTTTACGGGACTCGAATTGGTACGCCCGGCTGGATTCGAACCAGCGGCTTTCAGCTCCGGAGGCTGACGCTCTATCCACTGAGCTACGGGCGCATCAAAGACAAATCGGAAGTCGGAATGCGGAAGGTGGAAACAACAGATGAACCGTTGACCCCGCATCGCGGATTTTTTTCATTGTGGGTTCAATTTTGGCTTGATTACTATCCCGCCAAATTCGAACCAAACCTAATTCATAAGCTAGGGTAAGTCAAGATGAAATGGCTATCAGGTTAAAAGGTTCGTGGTTCAAAGGTTCTGCCCGGCACCGGTCCCGAGCTTCAGTCGCCAGATCTGTCCAAGAAAATCAGTGGTCCAGTTCCCGTAATCATTCCCTCCTGATCCTCAAATCTTGAACTCCGAACCCTGAACCCTGAACCCAGATTCCAGGGCTTCTTTGGCTTCACCCACGACATACAGCGAGCCTGCGACGCAGATAACATCATCCGGCGAAGCGGTGTCGAGGGCGTGCTCCAGGGCCTGCTTTACGCTCGGTTTAACGGTTACCCCGGTGATGATCTTTTTCGCCAGGGCTTCGAGTTTGGCCGGCTCCAGGGCGCGGTTGATCCTGGCGCGGGTCAAAATGACGCGACCGGCCGTCGGCAGCAGGCATTTTAGCATCGCGCGGTAAGGTTTGTCGTCCAGAATACCGACAACCATGGTGATTTTGCGCCGGTCGAAGTTGTCAGCGAGAAAGCGGGCCAGGTTGCGCGCGGCGATAAAATTATGGGCACCGTCCAGGATGATCCGGGGTTCGGTCGATACCAATTCCAGACGGCCCGGCCAACGGACATTCAGCAAGCCGGCCCTGATGTTTTCCAGGGTGAGCTCGGCACCGTTTTGATTGAGTATTTCACAGGCGGCCAGAACGAGGGCGGCATTGTCCACCTGATGTCTGCCCACCAGGCCGGTGCGCAGATCCCGCCAGCTGGCGTCGATACCGCGATAAGAAAATGCGCCCGTGGTATTTCGCCTTACCTTGAAATCCTTGCCGAGACGGTAAAACGGTGCCGATTTTTCAGCGGCCTTGCGCTTTACTACCGCGAGGGCTTTGCTTTGACGGACAGCGGTGATCGCGGGTGTGTGCGGCTTAATAATTCCGGCTTTTTCCGCGGCGATCTGGGCGAGGGTGTTTCCCAGATAGTCACGGTGTTCCAGGGAAATGTTGGTGATAATCGACAGGCGCGGACGAATGATGTTGGTCGCATCGAGCCTGCCGCCCATTCCGGTTTCAATCACCGCCCAATCCACTTTGCGGGCGGCAAATTCGCAAAAGGCCATGACCGTGGCAAATTCGAAAAACGTCGGCTCGCGCTCGCCGTGATGGGCGGCTTTGATGGTGTTGTAAGCTGCCACCACATTGCTGTTGGGTATCGGACGATTGTCGATCTGGATGCGTTCGTTGAATTCGACCAGATGCGGCGACGTATAAAGCCCGGTTTTATAGCCGGCCTGAATAAGAATCGACGCCAGCGACGAGGCCACCGATCCTTTCCCGTTGGTGCCGGCCACATGGATACAGGCGTAGCTGTTGTGGGGATCGCCCAGGCTGGCAAGTATGTTTCTTATCGTAGACAGGCCCAGCTTGATGCCGAATCTGCGAAGGCCATACATGTTTTGCAGGCAGCTGTGATACGCGCTATTGGAAACCATACCCATTAAAAAAACCCGGCAAATGTGCAACTTTACCGGGTTTTTCCGTTACCTCTGATTGATGTTATCTTCTTTGTCTTGCTTTGCTGGCCGCAATGCGTTCGCGCCGTAAAGCTTCGCGCTGTTTGCGACGGCGGAACTCGCTCGGTTTTTCATAGCTCTTTTTTAATTTTAAGCGCTTGAAAAGGCCGTCGTTTTGAATTTTCTTTTTCAAAATTCGCATTGCTTTTTCAATGTCATTGTCAATAACTCTGACCTCTATGTCCTTCAAATACCTCGCCCCCTTCTTGCCGTCGGAAGTCGATCCATTACATAGTAATTCCGGCGGTTATTCAGTGCTTTAACAACAAGTGTTAATTAATAACCAAGAAATTTATGAATGGCAAGAAAAATTTCAATTTAAATGTGCTTTTTTTTAGCTGCTGAGATAGCGTCGCCGGCAGCGGTACGGATGATTATGCAGCTGTTATTTTCGTGGCGCCGCTTTCCCGGCCCATCGGCGGGATGACCTGTTGCCGACCGGGCCGGCCGCCTCCACGATTAGAAAAACGCATATATTTTCGAATGGTTATAGAAAAACCGGTCAGTCTAACAATTCTCTTGACACGCATTCGGCATTCAGCCATACTTTGCCGTTAAAAAAAAATCTCCCGCAACTTCGAGTCGGCCTTGCCCGGTTTGCAACGGTTGGCCGGATAAAACGCTGCTTTGTTCAAAATATGCGAGGAGTTTTGCCGCAAGCGCTGATACCGTGCGTCCGTATTTCGGATTTTTTTCAAAAAGCGGAATAATACAGGAGCCGCTAGACGGCTTCACACTATCAAATTATCAAAAGGAGGTTTGCTAATGCGTTTGATTCTTTTAGGCGGCCCTGGAGCGGGCAAAGGAACCCAGGCTAATTTTGTCAAGGACAAATACCAGATTCCACAGATTTCAACCGGTGACATGCTGCGTGCGGCGATCAAGGCCGGCACCGAATTGGGCAAACAAGCCAAAGGGTATATGGATTCGGGTGCGCTGGTACCCGATGACGTTATCATCGGTCTGGTTAAAGAACGCATTGAGGAGGATGATTGCCAAAAAGGCTTTTTGTTCGACGGCTTTCCGAGAACGATTCCCCAGGCCGACGCCATGAAGGCGGCCGGAGTGGCTATCGACGCGGTGGTGGACATTGACGTGCCGGATGAAGAAATCATCAAACGCATGAGCGGCCGGAGGGTTCACCTCGCCAGCGGCCGTACCTACCATATTATTTTTAATCCCCCCAAGGTAGAGGGTAAAGATGACGAAACCGGCGAAGATCTCATCCAGCGTGACGACGATCATGAGGAAACGGTTCGCAAACGATTGGATGTCTATCACGCTCAAACCGAACCATTGATAGATTACTACAAGAGCTGGCAAAGTTCCGGCGAAGCCGGAGCGCCGCAGTATGTCCGGATCGAGGGTGTCGGCAAAGTCGACGAGATCCGGGACCAGATTTTTACCGAGCTCGACAAGCTGAGCTAACCGTCTGGGTTGAATCTATCCGCAACCCCAAGGTCCCGTCAACCGTGTGACGGGACCTTTGCTGCCCTTTCCCTCAGTTTGTCTTCTTGCGATCGAGCAGGTCTGCCACCAGCTTGAAGGCGTCTTCCCGGGAGTATTGCCGATGGCTCAGACGCTCCACCTCGAGACGTTGCAGGATGGACCTGAATTCCGCCGAAGGCTTCAGCCCGAATTCTTCGATCAAATCGTCACCGTTCACCGCAGAGGGCGTTGATGCCCTGGGCTTGAGCTGCGAATAATATCTTTGCACAAGCATCCTGGTAAACCCGGCAAAGTCCACTGCTGTTGGATCGTCGGGCCCGTTGCGGCTTTGGAAATCAGCCAGGGCATGCAGGAGCACGGCGGGGGTTACACCGCCGCAGTCAAGAAAAAGGCCGATGAATTCCTTCTTGATGGGTAGATTTTTGCGATGGGCGTCGAACATTGCAGCCGGTCGGCCGTGATGACGTACAATGGCTTCGATGGTGTTGCTGTGGCGCCTGGAAAACCGCAGCCGCCGGCATATCCGCTGGGTTATGCCGGCGCCCCTGTCCCTTGCGGGATCCTTCTTGCTGCGGTCGGCCGGGGACTTCACGGGGGATCTTTCGAGATTGTGGAGCAAAACAGCCCATTTCAGAAGCATGGGTCGATCGGTATCCCAGTCCGAGAAGGCCTCCTTACCGATCGATCGTCGAAACTGGCCAGCCGGGCTTAACAGGTTTTCGAGATGTTTGTATGCCTCAAGGGTCCGGTCGAAAAGGGTGCGGGGATCCGAGGGTAGCAAGCGTTGCTGTTTGAGCCCCGCTAATTCCGGAAACACAGACAACAGCAAATCGTTTGCGGCCATCATGACCACGTAGCTGTAAGATTCGTCACACTGCATTATTTTATATAGTTCATCGCGGATGCGCTCTGCGGCCGAATCCCGAATCAGTCCCACATCGGCTGCAATGGCTGCCCGGGTTTTTTTGTCGATGTCGAAATCAAAAAAAGCAGCCATTCGGTAGGCCCGCAGCAGGCGCACCGGGTCCCGGCGAAATACTTCACGGGAGACCATGCGGACCGTTTTGGCCGACAGGTCCTTTTGCCCTGCCAGCGGATCGATCAACCGGCCGGATGCCAGCTCCAGAGCCATGGCATTCATGGTAAAATCCCGCAGATAAAGATCGTGATCGATGGACTCCCCGCAGACGGGCGTTATATCGAACAGACACGTCTTCGTTGCAACCCGGAGCATAGCATGATTTTGGCGGCCCAATTCGACAACACGGCCGCCGGTGTTTTCGGCCAGGCGGGCGGCAAAATCGGCATAGTCCCCCTCGATCGCCAGATCGAAGTCATGGGGTGTTTTCCCGGCGAGCAGGTCCCGGACCGTGCCGCCGACAACGAAGACACCCGTCTTAAATGGGAAGCTGTCTAAGTCAAAGGGGAGCATCATTGTGTTCGCCGTCGCAACCGCTTTTTTAGGGTCTGATATTTGCGCTTTGGGGCCAAAAAAATCAAGCGAAAGCGCTTGACAGCAATTGTTTTATGGTATATTAATTAAACTTACATGGTTAAAGGCATGTGGAACCCGCCAGATCGAGAGGATACCTTTTTCTTCTAATATATTTCACTTAACATTCAATTTCCTCCTTAGCAACCGGCATGGATCCAATCAGTATTTCACCTTTGTAAGGAAACTTTACACGTATACGAACACGTTTACAATGCCTTTTCTGTTTGGCCTGCTCTAACTCCAGGTATACACACCTAAAGCTGGGTGCAAACACTAATGCGGGCAGCGTAACTGCGGTGAATCAAGATATCGGGGCGTTATATGCCTCCTGTGCGGCAGGCATGTATTCCTTTTATCGCAAGGATTGATGAAACAGGTAACTATTGATGAAAAAAAACAAGGGGAACAATTTGATGAACATTGCTGAACTGAAAGAGAAAAAAATCAGCGAACTCACCCAGATGGCCAAAAAGCTGAAAGTCGAAGGTGCGGCGGGAATGCGTAAGCAGGAATTGATGTTTGCCCTGCTGCAGACCCAGATTGAGAAAAACGGTCTCATTTTTGGTGAGGGTACCCTGGAGATATTACCGGATGGATTCGGATTTTTGCGGTCCCCGGACTCCAACTATCTGCCGGGCCCGGACGACATCTACGTCTCTCCCTCCCAGATACGACGCTTTAACCTGCGCACCGGAGATACGATTTCAGGCCAGATCCGGCAGCCTAAGGAGTCGGAACGATATTTCGCGCTCCTCAAGGTTGAAGCGGTCAACTATGAGGATCCCGAGGTTACCCGGGACAAGATTCTTTTCGACAATTTGACTCCCCTTTACCCCGAGCGCAAAATCAGCCTTGAAACCGAGACCGAAAATTTTTCCACACGCATCATGGATTTGATGATTCCCATCGGATTCGGCCAGAGAGGGCTGATCGTGTCTCCGCCCAGATCCGGCAAAACCATGCTGCTGCAGTCGATCGCCAACGCCATTATCGCCAGTCACAAGGATGTGGTCCCGTTTGTGTTGCTGATCGACGAACGTCCCGAAGAAGTCACCGATATGCAGCGCACCGTCAAGGCCGAGATTATCAGCTCCACCTTCGACGAGCCGGCCGAAAGACATGTTCAGGTCGCCGAGATGGTTATCGAGAAGGCCAAACGCATGGTAGAACACAAAAAGGATGTGGTCATATTGCTGGACAGTATCACCCGTCTGGCGCGGGCCTATAACTCGGTCGTGCCGCCCAGTGGAAAAATTTTGTCCGGCGGTGTAGATTCCAATGCACTCCAGCGGCCCAAGCGGTTTTTCGGCGCGGCCAGAAATATCGAAGAAGGGGGCAGCCTGACGATTATTGCCACCGCACTTGTCGATACCGGCAGTCGCATGGATGAGGTAATCTTCGAAGAGTTTAAAGGAACCGGCAATGCCGAGATTCAATTGGATCGTCGCCTTGCCGATAAGCGTGTGTTTCCGTCATTCGATATCAAACGATCGGGTACCCGCAAAGAGGAACTGTTGCTGGATGAGGGCACCCTCAACCGTGTCTGGATTCTGCGCAAACTGCTGACCACGCTAAATTCCGTTGACAGCATGGAATTCCTGCTGGAAAAAATGAGCGGGACCAAGGACAACAAACAATTTCTAAAATCAATGAATGCCTGATTGCAGGCCGATCGTGTCACTTATACGGGATTGCTGCCGAACGAAAACAAGACGGTCGGTATTCCGAAAATTTTTCGACGGCTCGAGTCTAAAATTTGCGCCCAAAAGATGCGCGGCGCTTGACATATGACTTTCAGTGCTCTATGATGCACAACTTTTATAAAAACGATTCAATCGTAAAAAACGGCATTCGAAATTGGCCATTCAAACAGGGGGTTGCAAATAATATGAAAAACGGAATACATCCTGAATACGCTGAAACGAGCATTAGATGTGCCTGTGGCAATGAGATCGAGGTCGGCTCGACCCGATCCGATATCCGGGTTGAAATATGCTCCAAATGTCATCCTTTTTTTACCGGTAAACAAAAACTCGTCGATACAGCGGGTCGAATTGAGCGCTTCCGGAAAAAGTATGAAAAATTTCAGAAACAAGAAAAACCCACTTAGATTATCCCCGCCTGGCAGTTCGCTTTGCAGATAAGCCTTTGGGCCTCAAGGCTTGACCTGAAGCAGCGTCCAAGAAATATCTACAGGGGCCATACTCAGGTAAGCCGGCTCGATTCCTGTTCCAAATAGAATCAAATTGGAGAGAATATACACCCTAGCACCTGCGGCCTTGTGGCGCCAGCCATCGGGTCGCAGGATGAAGCAACCATCGGTATCAGAAAAATGTTTGATAAATTAATCGGGGTTGAAGCACGCTTTATCGAAGTAGAGAACCGTCTGGCCGATCCGGAAGTTGTTCAAGACCGGGATGCATACCGGAAATATGTGCGCGAGCATGCCGAGTTGAATAAAATCGTCACCGTCTTCCGCCGCCACAAGCAGACGATGGCGGATCTTGAAGAGAGTCAGGAGCTTTTAAAAGATGCCGATCCTGAAATAAAAGATCTGGCCCGCGATGAAATCAATACCCTGAGCTTGGAAAAAGAAAAAATCGAAGATCAGCTAAAAGCCCTGCTGCTGCCCAAAGATCCCAATGATGAAAAAAACGTCATCGTCGAAATCCGCGCCGGGACCGGCGGTGAAGAAGCGGCCTTGTTCGCCGGTGACCTTTTCAGGATGTACAGCCGCTATGCCGAGAGCCAGAAATGGACTGTGGAAGTCATCACCCACCATCCGACCGGTGTCGGCGGATTGAAAGAAATCATCGCGATGATCCAAGGCAGAGGGGCCTACAGCGTGTTTAAGTACGAGAGCGGCACCCACCGGGTACAGCGGGTGCCCACAACCGAGACTCAAGGCCGCATTCACACCTCTGCGGTTACGGTGGCCGTCCTGCCCGAAGCCGAAGAGGTTGATATTCAGATCGACCCCTCCGAACTCAAAGTGGATGTTTATCGTTCGACCGGCCCCGGAGGACAAAGTGTCAACACCACGGATTCCGCCGTACGCCTCACCCACCTGCCCACCGGCCTGGTGGTGACTTGCCAGGATGAAAAATCGCAATTGAAAAATAAAGTCAAAGCCATGAAAGTGTTGCGAGCGCGGCTGCTGGACGCCATGATCATGGAGCAGACCGAAAAGCGCTCCGAAGAACGAAAGATTCAGGTGGGAACCGGTGATCGCAGCGGCAGGATCAGGACCTATAACTTCCCGCAGGGAAGGGTGACAGATCATCGAATCAACCTTACGCTCTACAAATTAGACCACATATTGCAGGGCAACATCGATGAACTCATCGAAAACCTGGCAACTTATTATCAGACTCAGGCTCTTCAGAATGCAGAATCCGCTCAGGAATAATGGATGTGAGGGGACAAAATTGCCTATAACCGCTTTTATGGCATACCGAATCAGGTAGCCTTGGTGGAGCGGATAGGTTTCAGGTGTCTGTAGTCAGAAGACAGAAGCTATAGGACAAAGGACAGAAGACAGAGGACTGAGAAATGAACTAATGATTCCCATTACGATCCGTCATCGGTTTTCCGTCGTCCGTCATCTGTCATCTGTCATCTGTCATCTGTAGTCTGTCGTCTGTTATCCGTCATCTGTTTTCTGACACCCGACACCTGAAACCTGAAACCCTATGACGGAACAATAACTATAAAACTGTGACAGCCTATGTCAGGCAATACTCCGATTAAGCCCGATGGTGGTCCATGGACGATCATCAAGCTTTTGCAATGGGCGGCCGGCTATTTAAAAGCCCGTGAAATCGACAGCCCCAGAGCAACAGGAGAGATACTGCTGGCCCATGCGCTGCAGTGCGAGCGAATCGACCTGTACTTGAATTATGATCAACCCCTGGTGGGCGAGGAACTGAAGGCATTCAAGGCATTGATTCAACGCCGACTCCGACGCGAACCGGTTGCCTATATCCTGGGCGTCAAAGAGTTCTGGTCCCTTGATTTCGAAGTCAACCAAGACGTTCTGATACCACGGCCCGAAACCGAATGCCTGGTGGAATCAGCGCTGGCGTTTCTGGACAGATATCATGCGTCCCCGTCCCGGCGTATTCTGGATCTGGGTACGGGGTCGGGTGCGATTGTCGTCGCTTTGGCAGCGCATCAACCCCGGGCATCATATTTTGCGTCCGACCGGAGCATGCCAGCCGTGGCGACGGCTTGTAGAAATGCTAGGCAGAACGATCTCGGCGATAGAATCCACTTTGTTGCCGCCGACTGGCTGTCGGCATTTAACCAGAAAGTTGCAGCGTTCGACCTGATCGTTGCCAACCCGCCTTATATTCCCAGCCGGGTGATCGAGGAGCTGCAACCCGAAATTCGTTGTTATGAGCCCCCGGCGGCGCTCGATGGTGATTCCGACGGCCTTGAATGTATCCGCAAAATCGTCGGTTCCGCCTATTGCTATCTCAAGCAAGGCGGTGCGCTGATGCTCGAGATCGGCCATGATCAGCAAGAAGCTGTTCGCCGGTTGGCATCTGACAGCGGCGAATATGATGATTTCAACAGCATCAAAGATTACTCCGGTCATGACCGGGTCGTTTGGTTGCACCGCAAGGGTTGATGCGGGTGGCGGGACGCAGGTTAGGGGTTGTGGTGTGCGGGTTGAGTGCGAGAAAATGCCAAGCACCAAAAAACAAATCTCAAGAGGAAAAAAGTGTTGCGGGGGGTAGTATTATTTGGTATTAAAATAGATTTTTATAACCCACACGCCTTTGGACCTGCTTCCCGGTGCTTTCGGTGAAAGTCGGAAGCAGGGATGATATCGGCGGTGGAACAACCAAATTGGAAGGGAGAAAAAAATGGCTTATGTAACCATGAAAGAACTGCTGGAGGCCGGTGTGCACTTCGGCCACCAGACGAAACGCTGGAATCCCAAAATGAAGCCCTACATTTTTGGGGCCCGCAACGGAATCTATATCGTTGATTTGCAGCGAACCGTGCGGATGTTCAGAACAGCCTATGATTTCGTCGTCGATACCGTTGCCGCAGGCAAACAAGTATTGTTCGTCGGGACGAAAAAGCAGGCGCGCGACTCTATCTATGAAGAAGCCAATCGCTGCGAGATGTTCTATGTGCACAACCGGTGGCTTGGCGGCATGCTGACGAACTTTCAGACGATTCGGCAAAGTATCGACCGTCTGAATTATCTCAACAACATCCAAAATGATGGATCCATTGAGATGTTTCCGAAAAAAGAGCGGCTCAAACTCGCCAAAGAGCGTATTAAACTCGACAATAACCTGGGCGGGATCCGGACTATGAACGGCCTGCCAGGTGCTATGTTTGTCGTCGATCCCAAAAACGAAGCTATCGCCGTGCGGGAAGGACGGCGCTTGAATATCCCGATTATCGCTATCGTAGACACCAACTGTGACCCCGATGATATTGACTATATCATACCCGGCAACGATGACGCCATTCGGGCGATTCGGCTGATCACATCGCGGATGGCAGAGGCCTGTATTGAGGGCCACGAGCGCTTTGCCGAGAAACAACAGGCCGAAGCGGACAAAGCGGTGGAAGAGGAATCGGAAGTGGCGGCCGTCAGTGCCGCGCTATCCGAAGGTGAGCGCAAGGTGATTTCGGACGGAACCGATGGCCCGGTAGTGGAAATCATTAAACGATCGGCGGCCGAATCCGTCGGCCCCGTCAGTGATGACGGATCCGGCTCGGACAGCGACACGCCAACCAACAATATGGAAGAAACCAGCGAAACTGAACAGACAGGAGTACAAGATGACAACAATTAGTGCGACATTGGTAAAACAACTGCGTGAGAAATCGGGCGCTGGAATGATGGATTGCAAGCAAGCACTGGTTGAATGCGACGCAGATATAGATAAAGCGGTCGATTTTCTCAGAAAGAAAGGGCTGGCAACCGCCCAGAAGCGGGCCGGCCGGGCTATGACCGAGGGCACCATCCAGTCTTACATCCATATGGGCGGCAAACTCGGGGTGCTGGTCGAAGTAAACTGCGAGACCGATTTTGTAGCCAAGAACGAGGATTTTGTTCAGTTTGCTAAAAATATCGCCATGCACATTGCTGCCACCAATCCCCTGGGTGTGCGGGCTGAAGACGTGCCGCCGGAAATCGTTGAGCGCGAACGTGAAATATTCCAGGCCCAGGCTCTTGAGACAGGCAAACCTGAAAACGTGATCACCAAAATCGTCGATGGCAAGATGGCCAAATTCTTCAAGGAGAATTGCTTGCTCAACCAGCCTTATGTGCGCGACCCGAACCTGGCGGTTGAAGATGTATTAAATGAATTAATCGCAAAAATCGGAGAAAACATTACGATCAGGCGTTTCGTGCGTTTCCAGACAGGCGAGGCATTGGATTGACGATTGAAGAATGAACAGTGCCCAATGAAGGATGTCGCTACACCCGGGCATCGGAATTTGTATCGATTAAAATCCTTCATTTAACATTCGACATTTGTTAATCTTCATTTATACACAGGCTGTCGAGACAGAATCCCAAACAGGAGCGATCGCACCGGCGGGAACCAATATGAAAAGTCCCCTTTACAAGCGTGTTGCCATTAAATTGAGCGGTGAAGCCCTGATGGGTGATCAGGGCTTCGGTATCAGTCCTGAAATGATTAAATACGTTGCCGGGGAAATTCGATCCCTTTTCGAACTGGGTGTTCAAATAGGTATCGTTGTGGGCGGCGGCAATATATTCCGCGGTATTGCCGCCAGTTCCTACGGAATGGACCGGACATCGGCCGACCACATGGGAATGCTTGCCACGGTTATCAACAGCCTGGCATTGCAGGATGCCTTGGAAAAGCAGGGTATGGAAACCCGCGTACAGACGGCAATAGCAATGCATGAAGTTGCGGAGCCTTATATCGTACGCAGAGCCAACCGCCATCTGGAAAGGGACCGTGTCGTCATTTTTGGCGCCGGCACCGGGAATCCGTATTTTACGACGGACACCGCTGCAGTCCTGCGGGCTCAGGAAATTCATGCCGAGATATTGCTGAAAGCCACCAAGGTGGACGGTCTCTACGATGCGGACCCCGTCAAGGAGAGCACGGCCAAATTGCTCAAACGCACCAGCTATATGGAAGTGCTTGAGAAACAACTTAGGGTCATGGACATGACGGCCATCTCCTTGGCCATGGATAACCAGCTGCCGCTGGCTGTGTTCAAGCTCAAGGACCACGGCAACATCCGCAAGGTGGTCTGCGGCGAGGATATTGGAACGCTGATTACTAGTTAGTGTCCACCCGGAAACAGCATCTTCCGGCCCGGGTCGGCGTTTTCGCTTTTTGCAGCAATGGCGCAGCCATTCACCCATGCGCGGAATGGTAATGCTAGGCCTGCTATGACAGTGACTGCTCGCCGTCTGTAGCAGTGACTGCGGCGCAGTGGGTTGCAAAAACGCTCAGGCCTTGCCCTGAACCAATCCGCCTCTGGCGGATCCGGCGGGACACCGGTTGGAGAAATTAAGGATTAATTCAGACACGAGGTGACCTCAATGATTGAAGAGATCTACCAGGAAACCAGAGAAAGTATGGGCAAGTCCGTAGAGGCCTTGAAGAAGGAACTCAATCGAATGCGCACGGGCCGTGCATCCCTTTCGATACTTGACGGCATAAAAGTGGATTATTACGGGACCCTGACCCCTTTAAACCAGATGGCCACGCTTGCCGTGCCCGAAAGCCGGTTGATAACCATACAACCCTGGGATGCTTCCGTAATCAAGGATATCGAGAAGGCCATTTTAAAGTCAGATCTGGGTCTGACACCTTCCAGCGACGGAAAGATCATTCGAATTTCAATCCCTCAGCTAACTGAAGAGCGCCGCAAAGAACTCGTTAAAATCGCCCACAAGGTGTGCGAAGAGCACAAGGTATCCATCCGAAACTATCGGCGCGATTCCAACGACCTGCTCAAAAGCATGAAGAAAGACGGTGAGGTTTCGGAGGACGAAGCCTTTAAAGCCCAGGATCAGGTTCAGAAGATTACCGACGAGTACATCCAGCGTGTCGACGATTGCTTTAAAGAAAAAGAGAAAGAAATCCTTGAATTCTAACCCCTCTTCTTTCAACCCGGTTGATCTGGATCCCGCCAAACTTCCTGCCCATGTAGCCATTATCATGGATGGCAATGGCCGGTGGGCAAAAAAGCGCCTGCTCAATCGTATCAGCGGCCATGAAAAAGGGTCTGATACCGTCCGTGCCGTTGTAAGAACCTGCCGTGAAATCGGGATCTCTTATTTAACGCTGTATGCCTTTTCAACCGAAAATTGGCAGCGACCCAGAACAGAGGTTGATGCCCTGATGACCCTTTTGAATAATTTTCTGCACTCCGAGCAGCAGGAAATGGTAGAAAACAATATTCGTTTGCGCGTCATCGGGCAAGTCGACCGGCTGCCGCCGAAAGTGCAGCTATCTCTGCGCCAAGTCATGACGGCTACCAGGGACAATTCCGCCATGATCCTCAATCTCGCGCTGAGTTATGGCGGACGGGCTGAAATTATCCGGATGGTTCAGGAAGTGGCAAAACAGGTCAAGGCCGGCGAGATCGACCCGGGTTCTGTAACGGCTGAGCTGATAGCCGATCATCTATACACCCGCGATATCCCCGATCCGGATTTATTGATTCGGACCAGCGGGGAGATGCGGATCAGCAATTTTCTGCTCTGGCAGATTGCCTATACCGAAATTTTCGTAACGCCAACTTTGTGGCCGGATTTCAGCCGGGATGAGCTGCTGGAAATCCTGAAAGACTATCAGAGCCGTGAACGCCGATTCGGCCAAGTGTAGGGGGGTTGATCGATTGGCATGTTTCTGGTTTCACCTCTCGCATTTGCAGGCTGATGAGGACAAGAGAGGTATCAGGCCTTTGGAATGTGGAAGTTGGAATGCGGAATGCGGAAAATATGAAAATCAGATCTTTCATCATTTTCTTGTCCCCATTCCACATTCCGGATTCCACATTCATTGACGTCTGAATTCAGAAACCTATTGGAACTAAGCAAGCTGGTTAGTATTCATTCATTACAACGGAGTTGACACTTCTTGCATCTTAAGCGCTGGATCACAGGACTGAGTGCCTTACCGTTTCTTATTTATCTGGTTTACCTCGGAGGGATCGCGTTTCTGGTGTTGGTCGCCATTGCCTGCGGCTGCTCGCTGTGGGAGTATTATCGTATCGTTTTCAAATCAGACCGCCGGTTGATGCGAAATCCCGTGACCATCTGGGGATATGTCATCAGCCTGGGCATGCTGGCGACAGCCCACGTGGTCGGGCCTCATGGCGTGCTGATTCTCGTTGCACTGAACCTCGTTTTGGCCGGTGTGCTGTCGGTGTTTGTATACAAATCCAACCCGGCCGTGATCGAAATCATACCGAAACAAATTCTGGGAGTCGTTTACATCCCCCTGTCACTCTCATTTCTGGTTGCGATCCGACACCAGCCCGGAGGTATGACCTGGATTTTTATTCTTCTGGCCGTTATATTTGCCGGTGATACCGCCGCCTATTACGTCGGTTCATATCTTGGGCGTCATAAACTGAGTCCGGCCATCAGCCCGGGGAAAACCGTTGAGGGTGCCCTGGGTGGGCTTGGCGCCAATCTACTGGCAGGTGCCGTCGGTAAATATTTTTTTCTGCCGGCAGTAGACTGGGGCGCTGCCCTGATTTTAGCTGTCGCCGCCGGCATCGCCGGTCAGGCAGGCGATTTATTCGAGTCCGAAATGAAGCGCGCTTCCATGATCAAGGATTCAGGGGGCGTATTGCCGGGACACGGCGGATTTTTAGACCGCATCGATGCCCTGCTGTTTGCTTCACCGGTAGCCTATTTCTTTATCATGTATATATTTTAGGCTGAAGCACGCTAATTCGATAAAACAACCAAAGCGTGGAGCTGATTGACATAAACCTTGGCAGCAGCGATATAGCCGGTAAGCTGGGATGCCGGGATGCCTGGAAAGTTTGTGGTGCCACGAAGCTTCCGGCTTCAAGCCTTCCAGCCTCAAGCATTATTTGCCTATGAAACGTCTTTCAATACTTGGATCAACCGGATCCATCGGTACGAATGTTCTGAATATCGTCGCGATGTTCCCGGATGAGTTTAAGGTCAAAGCACTCGCGGCTAAGAAGAATACCGGGTTGCTGGCCCGGCAAATAGAAGCGTTTCATCCTGAATTGGCGGCCGTATACGATGAAAACCGGGCTCGGGAGCTAAAAGATCGCCTGCCTGCGGGAACGGCTGTCGAAATCGTGCACGGTACCGACGGCTACCGCGCCGCTGCCGCCGAGGCCGGCGCCGATTTGACGGTGACCGCCATGGTAGGGGCGGCAGGACTGAAACCGACGTTGGCCGCGATCGAGGCCGGCAACACCATTGCCCTGGCCAACAAGGAGACCCTGGTGATGGCCGGTGACTTTGTTATGCGGGCCGCCGCCGAAAAAGGGGTTGCCATACTGCCTATCGATAGCGAGCACAGTGCTATCTTTCAATGCCTGCAGGGACATCGCAGGCAAGACATGGAAAAGATTCTGCTGACAGCCTCCGGCGGCCCTTTTCTGAACAAGCCCGTGGAAGAATTTAAGGGAATCACCAGGGATGATGCCTTGAAGCATCCCAACTGGCAGATGGGCCGCAAGATCACCATTGACTCCGCCACCCTGATGAACAAGGGACTGGAAGTTCTGGAAGCCCGGTGTCTTTTTGGTGTGCCTCACGAGAAGATAGAGGTGGTCGTCCATCCGCAGAGCATCATCCACTCAATGGTTGCCTATAAAGACGGATCGATCATCGCCCAGCTGGGCATCCCGGATATGAAAGGTGCGATTGCCTACGCCCTGTCGTATCCGCAACGGCTGCCCATCCAACAGCCGCTGCCCGATTTCGACCCCGGCCTGACATTGAGCTTTCAGAAGCCGGATATGATTAAATTTCCCTGCCTGGCCTTGGCGTTTCAGGCCTGTGAAGTCGGCGGTACCCTGCCGGCGGTTCTAAACGCTGCCAACGAAGTCGCCGTCCAAGGTTTTTTGAATCAGGAGATCGGATTTGTCGATATCGAGCCGGTGATCCGTCGGACCATGGAAAAGCACTCCGTCGTTTCCTCTCCCGGCCTGGCGGAGATACTCGCTGCCGATCAGTGGGCCCGGCGGCAGGCTCAGGAGGTCATTGATAAACTGAAGACTAGATAATGTCAGGCATATGGTTGTTATGTTTTTCTGGAAAATAGCAAATCACAAGCACCAGAAACACTGGATTATAAATAAATTCCAAATTCGAAATCTCAATGACCAAAATGCAGCCACCAGTCTGAGATAGGCCATTTCCTGGTTTTGAATTTGTGGTTTCGGTCATTGGTCATTGTTTGTAATTTGTAGTTTGTTATTTGATTATTCTTTATTTATCCGATCTTGAGTACAGCATGAGATCGTAACAACACGAAACCAGCCAACTTAAAGAAATTATAATATTAACATATGGGTACCAGCATACTGTCATTCATAATCGTCCTGGGTGTTCTGATTTTTTTCCATGAGTTCGGCCATTTTTTGGTCGCCCGTCTGTTCGGCGTGGGGGTTGAGAAGTTTTCACTGGGTTTCGGCCCCCGTCTGATCGGTAAAAAGATCGGCATTACTGACTACCGCATATCGGCGATTCCGCTCGGCGGCTACGTCAAAATGGTGGGCGAAGAGCCGGATGCCGAAATCAATCCCGAAGAAATACCGCTTTCTTTTACCCACAAACACGTCGTCAAGCGCATGCTGATCGTGGCGGCTGGTCCGGCGTTCAACATTTTTCTGGCCATTCTCATCTTTTTTGTTTTTTTTGCCATTACCGGCATCGATGACATCAAACCCTACATCCGCCAGGTGCAGCCGGACAGCGTTGCCCGGAAGGCCGGCTTGCAGCTCAACGACCTGATTGTGTCGATTGACGGCATCGGCGTCGACGCCTGGTATGATGTCGATGAAGCCGTCACCCGCAGCCAAGGCAAAACCCTGACCCTGGGTATTGATCGGAACGGCAGCTTGCTTGAAATGGAGGTGACGCCGAGGCTCAAACAGGGCATGGACCTGCTGGGTGACAGCATATCATACTACGACATCGGCATATCCGCTTTTCCCGAACTGAAGGCTATTATAGGCGATGTCAGCGCGGGTTTCCCGGCCGAGGAGGCCGGCCTGAAAAAAGGCGATCAGATTGTCTCGATCAACGGCCTGCCCATTGAAAACTGGCAGCAGATGCAAACAATCATATCTTCTTCGGGTGGCGCCGAGCTCACCATCTCCGTGAAACGCGACGAAGAGATTTTCAAAGTCAATCTGACACCTCAACATGTCGAAACTAAAAACCATTTGGGGAAAGTTGAGAAACGCTACCTTATTGGAATATCCACCCAGCCACTGGATATACCGCAGGCCGATCTGGTTACCAAAAGGCTGAATCCGATCAATGCGGTCGTGAAAAGTCTCGAGCGCACCTATTCCGTCTGTGTCTTGATGGTCCGCAGTGTCGTCAAGATGATCGACGGGAGCATTCCAAAGGAAAACCTGGGTGGCCCCATAATGATTGCCAAGATGGCAGGGGATCAGGCCAAACAGGGGTTTGACAAACTGGTCCAGTTTATCGCCTTTATCAGTATCAATCTGGCCATTATCAACCTGCTGCCCATACCGGTGTTGGATGGCGGGCATTTGCTGTTTTTTTCCATTGAAGCCATAAAAAGGCGCCCGGTAAGCATCAAGATAAGAGAGGTGGCCCAGCAGGTTGGCTTGTTTATCCTGATAATGTTGATGATTCTTGTGTTTTATAACGATATAACCCGGTTTTTTCCCTTCTAACAGCGCAATTATCCGAAAGTAGGACATCATGCCGCATAGACTCGAGATTGCCTTAAAAGAAAACCTGATAGATGCCGAAGGGCAGGGGATTTGTCAAAAGGCCGATTCCTATTTCGACATCGAGCTGCACCGGGTGCGCACCGTACATGTGGTTACCATCGACGCCGATCTTTCCGATGATCAGCTGAGCGACGTTCGGACTGAGATTTTTACCAACCCCGTAACCCAGATTTCGTCATACCATCCGCTGGCCATCGAATTTGACTGGATCATCTGGGTCGGATTCCGGCCCGGCGTCAGGGACAATCCCGGAAGCACCGCGATCGAGGCCATCGAGGATCTGACGGGGCACCGGTTCAGTGCCGATGAGTCGGTCTACACCTCCAAGCGTCACTGCATCCAGGGGCGCGGGCTGACCGCCGGCGATATGGATAAGATCGCCGGGGAATTGCTGGCCAATAACATCATTCAGCAGTGGAAAATTTTTTCCAGCCGGCACTGGGATCCGGCCGAGGGTGTCGGATTCATAATACCCAAGGTCATCCTCGATCATGTTCCGACAGTCGCCGGCATTCCGATTGACAGCGACCGTACCCTGGAAAGAATCAGTGATAAGCGTAACCTGGCGCTCAATCCCAAAGATATTCCCACGATTCGTTCCTATTTTCTAGACGCCGACACCCGGGCGCAGCGGGCCGCGGTGGATCTGGACGAACCCACGGACGTCGAACTCGAGTATATCTCCCAGGCCCGCAGCGATCACTGCAACCATAACACCTTTCGCGGCTTGTTCCGTTATCACGACCGCAGCACGGGTCAGACCGAAATAGTCGACAACCTTTTCAAAACCTGCATTGAAGCGCCGACCCTGGATTTAAAAAAGCGCAAACCATGGGTGGTATCCGTTTTATGGGACAATGCCGGCGCCGGACGCTTTGACGACAGCCACTATTACGTGATTACCGGGGAGACGCATAACTCCCCCTCCAACATGGAAGCCTATGGCGGTGCCATTACCGGAATCGTGGGGGTTTACCGCGATCCGCTGGGTACCGGCAAAGGCTCAAAACTGGTGATGGGCAGCTACGGCTTTTGCGTGGGTGCGCGCGATTATAGCGGGGACCTCAAGCCCCATCTGCATCCCCGGCGTCTGCTGGACGGTGTGATTGAAGGGGTGCGCGACGGCGGCAATAAAAGCGGCATCCCCACCACTTTCGGACAGGTGTTGTTCCATCCGGGGTATTTGGGAAAATGCCTGGTATTTGTGACGGCGGTCGGCATCATGCCGTCTGCGATCGACGGGGAACCCGCCGAGAAAAAGCTTACCTCACCCGGCGAGCTTTTGGTCATGTGCGGCGGAAGGGTCGGCAAAGACGGCATTCACGGCGTCACCGCAGCCTCGGAGACATTTTCCGAAAACACGCCCGCCGGGCATGTACAGATCGGAGATCCCTACACCCAGAAGAAAATGCATGACTTTCTGCTGCAGGCCCGCGACGAGGGGTTGATCCGATTTATCACGGATAACGGCGGCGGCGGCCTGTCGTCTTCGGTGGGTGAATCGGCCCGCTTTTCCAACGGGTGTATCGTCGAACTCGAGAAAGTACCTTTGAAATATGAAGGACTGGATCAATGGGAAATCTGGGTGTCGGAATCCCAGGAGCGCATGACGGTGGCCATCCACCCTGACGATCGCGACCGTTTCTTTGAGCTGTCGACCAGGCATGCCGTTGAAAGCACCGTGATCGGCCGCTATACGGATACCGGCAAACTCCACATCACCTATGACGGCCGGACCTGTGCCTATGTGGACCTCGATCTGCTCGAGTCGGGATTTCCCCAGTGGGAATTCGATGCCGAATGGATTCCGCCCGAGCAGCGCGGTATGCGCGAGCCGGTGCTCGGTTCGCCGCGGGATTTTTCGGATTTGCTGACGGATCTTCTGGCCCGGCCCAATATCAGCTCGACCGAATGGATTACGCGGCAGTATGACCATGAAGTCCAGGGGACCAGCGTGATCAAACCCCTGGTCGGTGCCGAGCGTGACGTGGACAGCGATGCGGCCGTCATCCGGCCGGTGCTGGGCTCCGCAAAAGGCCTGGCATTTGCCCAGGCCCTGCTGCCGGAATACTCCGCCATCGATGCCTATCATATGACAACCTGCAGCATCGATGAAGCCGTGCGCCGGATCATCGCCGTGGGCGGCAGCTTCGATCACATCGGCGGGGTGGACAATTTTTGCTGGCCCAGTATTCAGTTCGATTCCCGGCAAAACCCCGACGGCAAATTTAAAGCCGCCCAACTGGTGCGCTCCTGTCGGGCTTTGCGTGATCTATGCATGGCCTATGAGATCCCCTTGCTGTCGGGCAAGGACAGCATGTATGTCGATGGCAATTTGCCGGGGCGTTACGGTGAAACCCATAAGGTGTCGGCTCTTGAAACCCTGCAGTTTGCCACCATTTCGGTCGTCGACGACGTCACCCGTTGTGTGACCATGGACAGCAAGGTCGCCGGCGACCTGGTCTATGTTTTGGGGGAAACCCGCAACGAACTCGGGGCATCGGAGTATTATGCGCACCTGGGTTACATCGGGAGAAATGTTCCTGAAGTCAGAGCCCAAACTTTCATCCCGGTTTATCGCCGTCTGATGCGCGCCGTCGAACAAGGGTTGGTAGCCTCGGCCCATGGGATCTACCGCGGCGGATTGGCTGTACACCTGGCCATGGTGGCCATGGGAGGCAACCTGGGTTTGCAGGCGGATCTGGCAAATCTTCCCGGCGGCGCGGAGATGCGCGACGATGTCCGGCTGTTTTCCGAATCGCCCGGCCGTTTTATTGTAACCATAGATCCGGATAAACGCGCGCCGTTTGAAACCCTGTTCGGCGACGGTCCCTGCGCCTGCATCGGCAGCGTCACCGACAGTTCTGACTTGATAATAGAGGGAAGGGGACCGCAACCCGTGGTGGCGGTTTCCATCGCAGACCTCAAAGCGGCCTGGAAAAGACCCTTCGGGGACCTGATTTGATGACGGATGACTGAAGACGGATGACGGAAGACGGATGACGGATGACGGATGACGGAAGACAGATGACGGACGACGGATGACAGATGACGGAAGACAGATGACAGATGACGGATGACAGAAGACGGATGACGGATGACGGATGACTGAAGACAGATAACGGAAGACTGAAGACAGATGAGCGATGACGGATGACAGATGACGGAAGACAGATGACAGATGACGGATGACAGATGACTGAAAACGGATGACGCATGACGGAAAACTGGTGACAGATCGTAGTGGAAGAAAATAATTTCATTTTTCTGTCTTCTGTTTCTGTCTTCTGTTCTCTGCCTTCTGTCCTCTGTTTTCTGACCTCTGTCGCCTGACTTCTGTCCTCTGTAAAAAAGGAGAACGCGAGTGGGTCAAGCTAACGTATTGGTACTGACCGGATACGGTTTGAATTGCGATAATGAGACGGCTTATGCGTTTGAGCTGATCGGTGCCAAGGCCGCCAAGGTTCATATCAATTCCCTGATTGACGGCAGCGCCAATCTGGAAAAGTTCCAGATATTGGTGTTCATCGGGGGATTCAGCTGGGGCGACGACCATGGTGCCGGCGTCATTCAGTCGGTCCGTTTGAAGACCAATATCGGTGAGCAAATTCTCGACTTTGTCGCCCGAGGCAACCTGGTACTGGGGATCTGCAACGGTTTCCAGACCCTGGCCAATTTAGGCTTGCTGCCGGGGTTGGCGCTGGATTATCAAAAGCGGTCGGTCGCTTTGACCTACAATGACTGCGGCAATTTCAGAGACCAATGGGTGAACCTCAGGGCAAATCCGGATTCTCCCTGTATTTTCACCCGGGGTATCGATGTGGTCGAACTACCGGTGCGACACGGAGAAGGAAAATTTTTCACCGACACCGCTACCCTGACTCACCTAATGGACAACCACCAGGTAGCCCTCCAATATGCCCTGCCCGACGGCCGTCCGGCTGACGGCAGCTTTCCTCACAATCCCAATGGCTCGATCGCCGATGTCGCCGGCATCTGCGATCCCACCGGGAGAATATTCGGCCTGATGCCGCACCCTGAAGCCTACAATCACTGGACCAATCACCCGGATTGGACCCGCCGGCTGGCTCTGCGAAGACGCGGCGGCGTGCCCCTGCCGGCTGACCATCCCCCCGGCCTCCGATTTTTTCAAAACGCCGTTGATTTTGTATCCTCTTAATTACAGTTTGGAATTTAAAATTTCCCAACTGTATACAAAATCATAATCTATTTCCCGCCGATCAGGGTATCAGATTGTGTGGACCCGGACCTAGCGGCGGTCAGCCGCAACCCTGAGAAAACCAGACAAACCCCCGCTGTCGGAACGTTATCATGATAAACGCCGTAGATCCGAATACCGGGGAAAACCACCGAATCCTGCCCTCCAGTCGATATTGGTTATCGGGGCCGGTAATTCCCATAGAATATCGAATTTTACCCGTGCGCTGACGTCTGATTGTCAACGCGATGTTTGAAACGGTCGTGGCATCAGTCTTGCACTCCAGGTTGTTGAATAATCGCAGGGGCTGATAAGGATGAAGGGACATTCAGGTTTTACTGCATTTGAGCTCGCTGTTACCCTGGCAGTTGTCGCGCTGATCGCATCCCTTGCGCTGCCGCCCTATTTGAAGTGGCTTAGAGAACATCGCCTCAGAGGAGCGGTGACCAATTTGAAGGCCGATCTGGAAATGGCCAAGATCAAAGCGATTCGGCAGAACTCGCTGGTTGCGGTGCAGTTATGCCGGGACAGCTATACCATTTTCAACGAAAACGGCGATACGAACTACACCTGCAAACGAGGCGGCCGGGAGGTCTACCGCGCGCGAAAGCTGCCGGCCGGCGTTAAAATCGATCTGGAGAATTTAACCTTCTCCGACGATCGGATCCGGTTCAACGGTCGGGGCCTTCCGGATGGAATGATCGCCAGCAAAAAAATCTTGATCAAAAACCCGGACAGCGGACAGGAGATCACCATCAACCGTCTGGGACACATGGAGGTGCAATAGGCGTTGTGGATTCGATGCGATTGGAATTATTAAGGGAGGCCGCCACCGACCGAGGCGGCTTTTCGTTAATTGAGATCCTGATCGCCATGGCTATTCTGGCTTTAGCCATGCTGGCGGCGGGCTCCATGCAGTTTGGCTCCATCCGCAACAACGCCAGCGGCAACATGGTTACCCAAGCGAGCATGTTGGCCAAAGCTCAGATCGAAGTACTAAAAAACACCGATAATGTGGCGGCGCTGGTCGACGATTCGGAACTCAATATTAATGCCGCCGGTGATCCCGGTGGCATTTTCAGCCGTTCCTGGGAAATTACCAACTTGGGAACAGATGCGCGGCGCATTACAGTCAGGGTGCAATGGCGCAAAAGAGGACGAATACGCGAGATCGTTCTGTCATCCAACACCCGGGGAAATGGGATATGAGGGCCAAGTCGATAAATAGGGCACCCCCTAAGGTTCATGACGGACCGTCTGAGCCGTCGATGGGCTTTACAGTGGTGGAGCTGCTGGTTGCCCTGGCCATATTTTCGATTGCCTTCGGTACGATATACAAAAGCTTCGAGCACTTGAGCCGTTCGACAACCACGGAAAATGTCAAAGCTGGGATTCAGCAGGGGACAAGAATCGCAGTGGATTTTATAGTTCAGGACATTCGATTGGCAGGGCTGAATCCGATGGGAACTCCCGGGATCGGCATTTTGGCGGCCACATCCGACAGCATCCGGTTTTCGATGGATACCAATTATGACGGTGACGCCAACGACCCTTTCGAGGATATAACCTACGCGTTTAATTCCGCCGACGGCACCCTTATGCAAACCAATCACCTGGGTGCCGAAGTACTGATGGATAACGTCACCGGCGTAATTTTCACCTACCTGGACAGCGACGATCAAACCACCGGCGAATCGAGTGAGATCAGGTCGGTGATCGTCTCTTTGACCGCAGACCGGAAGGCCGGTCGCGATAAGGCGGTTTCCAGAACCTATACCACCCGGGTGCGCTGTCGCAATCTGTAAAACAGGCAAAGACATGCCCAAGAAACTTTTGTTTCCGATAAGTGGCGAAGACGGCGTTGCGCTCGGCGGGGCTATACTCCTGTCGGCCATACTCATTCTGGCCGGCTTGCTGGGGCTATGGACTTCCACCACCGAAGTCCAGGTAGTACGCAACGAAGCGTTGATGATCCAGGAGTTTTATGATGCCGAAGGCGGGGTTGTCGATGCCATGGCGAATTACAACAGCGGATCAACGGACTGGCTGACCAACGATTTTCTGATAACCGGACCGACCAAGGCACACAACATTGTTACGTCTTTTGATCAAAACGGTCAACCGATCGGCGAAATACAGGTGCGCTGTATCAGAGAGGATTACGGCGACGATGATCCCGAGCTCTCGGAGGAATTGAGTGCCGCGGCGAATGCGTTGCCGCGACAGTCCCACATCGGTCCACCGCCGGAGGGCTCCGGTTACAGCCTGAGATTTTTTGAAGTCCGCAGATACGGACTTACCGGCAAGTCGATCGATGGGAACACGACCATTCAGATGGGGATTTGGAAGGCCTTTAACAAGTATTAGAGATGGGACCACCGGATGATACCCGGGTGTGTTCTGCATGAGTCACCGATAGGTTGCGGACATGCAAAGATGGTTATGGCCGATTATGGTGCTGGTCATTGGCGTCCCGGGTCTGGGGCAGGCTGATGACACAGAAATCTACGGAACGGTAAGCGACGTTTCGCTGGCGCCAAATATTCTGATCATTTTTGACTCATCAGGAAGCATGGACACGGCCGACGTTCCCGGTGATCCTTATAACTCGGCGACAAGCTATACCGGTTCTTATGCCTCCGAAGCGGTCTACCTGCGCAAACGGCACTGGTGGTGGTATTATTGGGAATTTTTCTCAGCGGACGTCAATGCACTCGGCTGTGGTACCATAAAAAGCGAACTGCTGACACAAGGTTTTTCGCGGGGAAATATCAACGGCTCTTTTCCATATAATTGCGGTGGAACGGTCAAGAGGCTCAGGACGGGCAACTACATGAACTATATCGAATCCGGTGTGGGAACTCCTCGCAAGCGCATTGATGTTGCCAAAGAGGTGATCACTGATTTGATCAGTACGACCACGGGGGTGCGCTTCGGAATTATGCGATTCAACCACTCCGATGGCGGCCGGGTGGTGGCCGAATGCGGTACCGACAATGATACCCTGATATCCGTGGTCAATGACATTAGTGCGTCCGGTTGGACCCCGTTGGCGGAAACCTTGGCGGAAGCCGGGTTGTACTTTGCCGGCGAAGACAGCTGGTTTAATTCCGGCCTCAGCTACACTTCACCCATGCAGGAGCGCTGTCAGCGAAACTACATTATCATAATGACGGACGGGGAACCCACCGAGGATAAAGATTCGAAGCTGGCCTCCGCAAGCTATATCAATAACGATGCCATCGGTGACTATGACAACGACGGCGCAGACCCGGGCAGCTATAGCAGCAACGGCTCGGATTACCTTGACGATGTGGCCAAGTATCTGTATGAAAACGACTGCCATCCAGCCATGGGTGACGGAACATCTTTTGACAAGCAAAACATCATCACTTACACCATCGGTTTTCAGCTCACCCATGAGCTTTTGCAAGACACCGCGACCAACGGCGGGGGAGTATTATACGGCCACCAACTATTCCGAATTGAGCGAGGCATTCTTCCATATCATGTCCAGCATTTCGGAGGAAAACGCGGTTTTTGTTGCCCCCGTGGTACCTATCAGCCGTATGAACCGTGCCTATGCCGGGGACAGGATATATCTGGGTTTTTTCAAACCTCAGCAAAGCGGCCGCTGGATCGGCAACATCAAGCGCTACGCTCTGGACGAATACGGCACACTCTACGATGCCAACAACGTTGTGGCCACCACACCCGATGGCCTGATTAAAAGCAACGCCCTGTCTTTCTGGACTACATTGGGCAATGACGGTCCGGATGTGGCCGCGGGAGGTGCCGCCGAAGTCCTGAATTTGATGATCGAGGATTCGACGCCGCGGGAGTTATATACTTACACGGGCAGCGATGCTTTGCTCACGGATTCCTCTAATGCCTTTGTGAATGGCAACTCGGCGATAACCAATGCCGATCTCGACGTTGCTGATGCAGCCGAGCGGCAGGAACTGTTTGACACAGTTCATAGCGGGACTTTCGGAGATATTATCCATGCGGAGCCCGTGGTGGTCTATTACCCCGATCCGGACAACGACCCGGACACCAGCGATCAGAGGACCATGATATATGCCGGTGCCAATGACGGCATCCTGCACGCCATCGATGACGATTCCGGCAGCGAAGAATGGGGATTCATTCCACCGCATCAGTTGCCGAGATTGTCCCTGTTGAACGACAATGATCATGACTACTTTCTAGACGGTTCGCCGGCAACCTACTACGGTTCCGACCAATGGGTTCTCATAGCCGGGGAACGACGCGGCGGCAGCAATTATACTGCCATCGACATCACATTGCCGACCGCTCCCCACTGGCTTTACAGCATAGGGCGAAATTTTTTGGATCCCAATCCCGGCAACCACCCGGACAGCGATGCTTATGAGCGCCTGGGGCAGTCCTGGGCCAGACCGATAAATGCCACCATCGCCACCGGTATCACTGCCGATGATAAGGATTGCGTTCTTACAATCGATACCACGACCGCAGATGTCTTCCTGCTTGCCGGAGGTTACGATAACAATCAGGATCAGCAAACACCCGTCTCTGAGGATACGGTGGGACGCGCCCTTTTTGCAATCGACGCTGTCTCAGGCCAGCCGGTCGGCAATTTTGAATTTACCGCTACCACATCCGGAATCGGCCTGAGCCATTCCATCGTGGATATTGCTGCAATCGACCACGACGGGGACGGAATTGTCAGCCGCATATATATCGGTGATCTTGGCGGGAACGTTTTTGCTTTCAGGGACGACGAGCTTCAAACCTTCGATGTGTGCTCCCAGTCCGTTGACAAACCTGTCACGGACGGCGACTGGACAACGGCCTTCAAGCTCTTTAACGCCTCGAGTGATGGGGTCCAGCGCAAAATCCTGTATGCTCCGGATGCCGTCGGGGAAGCCTTTGGTGAATACATCTTTTTCGGAACCGGTGACAGGGCCGACCCCGGAGAGACTGCTGTGGTCAATCGAATTTATGGCGTCAAAAATGACTGGTCCGCGACCACCACGCTGACGGAGTCCGATCTGGTGGATGTGACTGATAATTTGATCCAGCTCGGCACCGAAGCGGAGGAAGCCTCGGTCAGAAGCGACCTCGAAAGCAGTCACGGGTGGTTTTTCCGGCTGGAAAACACCGGTGAGAAAATCGTTGCATCACCACGGGTCTATGGTGGGGTGGTTTATTTTACCACCTATACCCCTACAACCGCGTCGACACCGGATGGGGAGGACCCTTGCGTCGTTTCCACCGTTCGGGGCATTGCCCGCATGTACGCGGTCGATTACAAGACCGGTGCTTCGGTGCTGGCACTCAGCAGTGTACCGGAAACCGATAGTGACGGCAATCTGGTTGAGCTTGGAAAGCTGGACCGCAGCGCATCCGTCGGGACGGCGATACCATCGGCTCCGGTAATCGCCATTCTTGCCGGGGCAGCCCGGATTTTTATTGGTGTCGAGGGCGGTCTCGTCAGTCTGCCCACCATGACTGCCACCGATATGCATACCTATTATTGGAACCAGTTTTTTTAAACGGCTTTGCGGCCGGCAGCAGGGGGCTGAGACCCTGTGCCCCTTGCGCCGAGCCGACCGGCAGACAGGCTGCAATGTATGATTTGAGGATGAAGCGCTCTCGTTTGACGGATCTGTATAGAAATAACGGACGCTAGGAGCTGCCGATGATAATACTATCCATCAGGAATACAAAGACATGGCCTTTTCTCTTGCTTTTTCTTTTTGCATTCACCTGCCTCCTGGACGACAGAGCGTTCGCAGCGTCGATCTCCGAACCTGAACTCAACGACTCCGATCCCGTTGAGTTTTCATCCAGGATAATGGACATCGATTACGTTGAAGGTGTGTTGATCGTTGCCGAAAGTGAGGTAATGATTGTTGATATGGTGGTCTCCGGCAAGCACTTTGTGACCCTTTTGACCGGACTTTTCGGTGAAGCAATCACACTAGAATTCTTAAATGCCGGGCAGAAGGTATTGGTACAGGGGCTGAGACTTGCCGATGGCCGGGTGGTGGCATCTTTGGTGCAGCAACTCGAGTATGGGCCATCATCGACGACCCGCTAAGATGTGGGCCGCGATTCGAAAATATTCTCTGATATAAGGGGGGGGTATTTGGGGCCGTAGGAAAACCGGCCGGATTCGTTGGGCTAACGAAACGTTTGCAGCACAACCGCCCCTGTACAAAGCGCCGCAGCCTTCAAGGCTCCGGCGCTTTTTATCTGCCGTGGAATTATTACTGGATTTTAAAGGGGGCAATGATTCTGTCACCCGGGTGGATCGCTTTGCGCGAGTCGGTAACCATCACCGTCGAAGTGGTGTCTTCCGTGCGCAGAACGAGCAATTCGCCCAATAGAACCGGTGTGAGCGTAACGGCCCTTTTGTCTTTCGGATTGATGTGAAATTGTTCCTGCTTGAAAACCCAGTAGAGCTGGCCGGGACTGACCCCGGCCTCTTTTCCGATGTTGATAAAGGCAATTGCGCTCTCACCAAACATCGCCTGGTGTTCTTCGGAATGAATGATCCGGCCCTCAAGACCTTCCGGGCTGTCCTGAATTGTCAGGCGCGGCAGGTGCTCCTGAAAGGGCATCAAGCGGTCTCCGACCCTTATGGGCCGGTAGGCAGCCACGATTCTTCCCAAAACGAACTCGGGGCGGGTGATTGTGATTTCCAGCGCACCGGAAAAATAGTGTTGGATGCCGATGAAAGCTTTGCTTTGGCGGTCGTAAATCGGCTGCAAGGTCCGATAGATGGTATAGATATTACCCGACTTGAGGTCGGCATCGTCGTCAGGCCGGATATAGACCAGATCGCCCGTGCTGATCATATTTTTCTGGCCTTCGACCTTGAATATGGTTCCCCGTGCAGCGGCTGGTTTCCGACGAATGAAGCCGACCCTTTCAATGGCAGCATACTCAAAGTCAATCATTCCGGCCAACCCGTACCTGTCTGTCCCTGATCCCTTGCGCCCCCCGTAAATACCTGATCCCAGTCCCGCACCCGCAGCATCACCGGCGCCTTCTCCAACAGAATAGGCGCCGCGGCGACGATACAACCGGATACGCTCGCCCGGGTAAATGCGATGGGGGTTGGCGATTTTGTTGTTTTCCTTCCACAGTTCCGGCCACTGCCAGGGCGTATCTGAAAACTTCTGGGAGAGGTCCCAAAGGGTGTCCCCTTTTTTAATTGTATAGTAAAAGCCGGTTTGGTACTCCACGGTTTTTTTACCGCTTGCAGCCGCCTTTTCATCCTCCGCCGCTGTGGTATCATCTGCCGCAACCGCCAGAAACGGCGCGGCCGCCAGCAGGGAGAAAAGTGTCAGAAAACAGATTGTCAGGGCGAGTTTTGTTTTGGCCTTCATCAATGACTCCGATGCATCCAGATGCTGTTTTGTCGAATTCGCGAAATGCAATTTCTGTAATAAGATTACTTGATTATCGATCAATTGTCAAATTATTAGAAGGGATGAAACGGCAGCGGTTCAGGAGTTCAGGATTCATAGGTTCAGGGGTTGAAAGGTTCAAAGGTTCAGGGTTCAGAGGTTCAAAGTTGATGAATCCGTAAAAAGTCAAATTGACTCGCTCCGGTGCCCCTTTTCGGGGGTTTCGATTCTGGCGGCCAAATTCCAAGAACTCGTCGCAAGCTCCTCAAACAGCTTGTCCGCCTCAGGCGGATTAACGCCGACGGTGTCGAAACCCTTTTTCCGAAAGGGGCAATGTCGCTCCCCAATTCGACTTTTTACGGGACTGTCATAGTTCCACGGTTCAAAGATTCAATTATGGTTCAAACCTGATTGTTCGCGTAGATTTAAGTTGATTTTATATCTTAGATAGCAGGCGATTTCGATCCACCGATGGGGAACACAGCCGAAGCGATCGCTGCAGACTATCCACTGAATTTGGTACCGGCCAGGGGGTTGCCAACCTCGGGCGGGAAAACGCTTACAGTGTTTTGACCCTTGAACCCTGAACCCCTGAGCCGTGAATCCTCCCAAACGAAAAAAGCCCTTACGGGCATGCAGGATGCCGTAAGGGCTTTAAGCCACGTGTTGTTCGATGGGAAACCGGGACGTGCTTACATCATGCCGCCCATGCCGCCCATACCGCCCATGCCGCCCATGCCGGGTGCACCACCACCGCCTGGCATGGCTTCAGCTTTTTCTTCCGGCTTCTCGGTTACCATGGCCTGGGTGGTGAGCATCAAAGATGCCACGCTGGCCGCATTCTGCAGGGCCAGACGAACCACTTTGGTGGGATCGATAACACCGGCTTTTTCGAGGTCCTCGTAGGTGTCGGTTGCCGCATTGTAGCCAGAAGCGCCTTCGGAGCTCTTGACCTTGTCGATGACTACCGAACCTTCCAAACCGGCGTTGTTGGCTATCTGACGCAGCGGTTCTTCAATGGCGCGCATGGTAACCTTGACACCGAGTTTTTGATCGGCTTTGATGCGTATTTTGCCGAGAGCCTCCAGGCAGCGCACCAGGGCGACGCCGCCGCCCGGGACGATGCCCTCTTCAACAGCCGCGCGGGTCGCATTGAGGGCGTCCTCGACTCTGGCCTTTTTCTCTTTCATTTCGGTCTCGGTTGCTGCGCCGACATTGATCACGGCCACGCCGCCGATCAGCTTGGCAAGGCGCTCCTGCAGTTTTTCGCGGTCATAATCCGAGGTGGTTTCTTCGATCTGGGCCCGGATTTGTTTGACCCGGCCTTCGAGAGCAGAGCGGGAACCGGCCCCATCGACCACGGTGGTGTTGTCCTTGTCGATGGTTACGCGCTTGGCGGTGCCGAGATCTTGAACCGTCAGGTTTTCCAGCTTGATGCCCAGGTCTTCGGATACTACCTGGCCGCCGGTCAAAATGGCGATGTCTTCCAGCATGGCTTTTCTGCGGTCGCCAAAACCGGGAGCCTTAACGGCGGCTACCTGCAGGGTTCCTCTGAGCTTGTTGACCACCAGGGTTGCGAGGGCTTCACCGTCAACATCTTCGGCGATGATCATCAGCGGTTTGCCCAGTTTGGCAACCTGCTCCAGAACCGGGAGAAGATCTTTCATGTTGCTGATTTTTTTCTCGTTGATCAGAATGTAGGGGGTTTCCAGGGAAGCCACCATTTTTTCGGGATCGGTCACAAAATAAGGGGAGAGGTAGCCGCGGTCGAACTGCATGCCCTCGACCACTTCCAGAGTGGTGTCCATGCTTTTGGCTTCTTCGACGGTGATCACACCTTCTTTGCCGACTTTGTTCATGGCCTCGGCGATGATGTTGCCGATGGTCGCGTCATTGTTGGCGGAGATGGTGCCGACCTGGGCAATTTCTCTTTGATCCTTGGTGGCTTTGCTCAGGTTTTGAAGTTCTTTCACCGCAACTTCAACAGCGGCGTCGATTCCGCGTTTGATCGCCATGGGATTGTTGCCTGCGGCGACCAGTTTCTGGCCTTCTTCGTATATAGCCCGCGCCAGAACGGTGGCTGTGGTGGTGCCGTCACCGGCCATGTCGCTGGTTTTGCTGGCGACTTCTTTAACCATTTGGGCGCCCATGTTTTCGAATTTATCCTCGAGCTCGATCTCTTTGGCCACAGTCACGCCGTCTTTGGTGACAGTGGGAGCACCCCAGGACTTGTCCAGAACCACGTTCCGGCCTTTGGGACCTAAGGTTACGACAACTGCATCGGCAAGAGTTCTTACCCCGGTAAGCATCGATTCACGGGCTTTCATATCGTATTTAATCAGTTTAGCCATCTTGAATTTTCCTCCAATTTGTTAGTCAATTATTCCCAGTACGTCATCTTCGCGCATGATCAAATATTCTTCACCACTGATTTTGACTTCAGTTCCGGAATACTTGCCGAACAGAATCCGATCACCCACTTTTACTTCGAGGGCGACCCTTTTGCCGTCCTCGCCGAGTTTGCCGTTGCCCACAGCCGTAACTTTTCCTTCAGCAGGTTTTTCCTTGGCGGTGTCCGGAATAATGATACCACCTTTGGTCGTGGTTTCTTCCTCGACACGTTGAACTAGAATGCGATCCTGTAATGGTCTCAATTTCATGGTTTAAAATCTCCTTTTACTTGGCAAAAAATTGTTTCTTCAACTGTTGCAACTCTTAAATTGATCGTAGTAAGTGCAGTCCGTCGCTTCAAACGGCGGCCTTGTTTCCACCCCCCTTCGATGTTTGCTGTCCTAAAAAATCGTTATGATATTAAAATGTTAGATAAGTTTTGGCTTGGATTTGATATTTCTGTGAAATAATAATCACCCTTTTGAATTTGTAAAGAGATCGCGCCGTAAAATTTAAAAAAAATAACCTGGGTCGGCCCGGGCCGCTGCCTGACGGGAAATCAACCCGGCCGGGGCGGTTTAAGGACGTACCTCGGGAGTCATCCAGGTGCATTTCAGGCGTCTTTTGACCCGGATTTCGATTTTGATTCTGATCCCGCCGTGGATGATTTGGTCTCAGCTGATTTGCTTTTTTGATTTTCTTTGGAAGGTTTGGAGGAAGATGCAGATTTGTTGGCGTAATCGGTCGCGTGCCAGCCGTTGCCCTTGAGGTGAAATGTACTCTGGGAAACCAATTTATGGAGTCTGCCGGCGCAGCTGCGGCACTTGGTAAGGGGCTTGTCTGAGAATCTTTGCAGCACTTCTTCAATTTTTCCGCATTTGGTGCACTCATACTCGTAGATAGGCATTTAACTTGAACCTCCGCAAAAGATGTATTAACGATGCTCACGGCCTGATCGCGCACTTTCGCGCGCTTTGTCGATCAGAAAACTGCCTAAATATAGTCAAATACGCGGGTTTGTCAACCTAAACAATCTTACGACCGGCTGAGGACGGGGATTTTGCGCAGCCACTGTCTCTGGCCCTGATCATCGGCCTGCCAGCCGTCGGGGCAAACTTGGATCCGCAAGCGATAACTGTCCGCTGATATTAGATAATCAATGCGCGTCTGCCTCAGATGGACTCGCTCGTCGACTCCCGGCTAAAGCGGCGTGAATGCCTGGCTTCAGCCGGTTGGATCGGTTTAGGGTGTGCGCAAGTCCTCGTATGGCACCCGCCAATCGTTGTAAAACTCAAGAACGGTATTCAGGCCGTCTATTTGAACCGCTTTCAGAATCTCATGGGTTCTCTGGTGTACCCGTTTTTCCTCTGCCATGCGCTCTGCGGCGGATGCCTCGAAGTTCTGGAGAAAGGTGCTGAAGCGCACGATATGGATGAGTTCATGGGTTATGATGTACAAGGAAAAGGGAAACAGCTCGATTCCCGGATTGCCCTCCAAGGTGCCCAGGATTGTATGGTCCTGCAGGCAGATTTTGTAAAAATCGTAGGCTGCCGAGCCCAGAGAGGTATTTTTGCGCCGCCCCTTGTACCGGATAATCTGGGCAAAGGGGCCGTCTATGATTTCCTCCGGCCTGAGTTCTGCCAGGGTTTTGACATCATAGCGGGGTCCGAGCCATTGGCTGGCGGACATTTTGTAGTTGTTGCTGACAAGTTCCTCGGCCATGGCCACGGCATTGTTTACGATTTTAATTTGATTGGCACCGAAGCAGCGGCGGTTTTGCATTGTCAAAATGTGTACATTGCCGGTGTACCGGGGTGGATCCGGCAAGCCCCTTGGATCAGTTGATGTCATATGAACACCCACTCAACTCAGTTTGAGGCGGGTTGTCCAAAATCATATTCATACGGTCCTATTTCAAAAAGAAGGTCAATGCTCCGTGTTATTTTGTTTTTGGAATTAAATTCAGAGCGTTGGAGTATTGGAGTGCCGGGGTGACGGTTGCAATGCCGGCGCCATGATTGCAGAACTCCAATACTCCATCACTCCAGCTCCACGAGCTGCAGCTGCATGTGCTCCGGGTAAACCTCGGCATACCTCAATATAGGCTATATTTCCGTATTTTTAATGATGGCTTCTTATTGCTGAATAGTTGATAAATCGCCGGTTGTCAAATCAAGGCCATTGCTAACCGGGATTCGGGCTGCTTTCCAGCATTGCCGCCAGATGTTCTTCCAACTGCTGGCGTTTGGTGGCAGGATTTTCGACGAATTTGATCCCCATCCCCCGGTTGACGACTTTGTCACCGGCCATATTGCTGTTCGACCAGACTACTTCAGCGTTTAGGTCGAGCGATTCCTTGGTCGGGATGCATATGCGGATCTTAAATTTTTCACTCAAGGCCAGGGGTTCGGAGCAGACAACAAAGGCACCGCCAAGACTGATATCCTTCAGTTGGACATCTTCGGTGCGCTCGGATGTCTCGATGAAAGCGTCCCATGAGACTGCCAGGCGCGGATGACGGCGTTTTTCTTCCCAGGATATTTCTGAAGACGGCGTATAAGTCCGGTGCGACTGATCGGAAGCCGACCGCATTTTAAGCTGTCTGGTGATAAACCAGAGTACAATCAGTCCGATGAATAGGCCGCCGCCAAAGCCTATACTGTTCAAAATTAGATGCTTTTCCATGGGTGCCTTTCATCTGAAATATACTTCTGACAGATGCAGCCGGGAGGCTATCTGCGGAAGGTACAGCCAGCGACCTCTTCCCGGCGGGAATTCAGCCGCAATTTGACACAACTGCTTACAAGGTTTAATTTCTTTACGTGTACCCGACGTTTGATTCGCTGGCCGACTGAAAAAAGGGCTCACCCCGTCAAAGAGCAGCGGGCGAATGCTTAACATAAAAGGCCACTGAATCGGTAATCCCGGAATCATCATCCAACTATAGCATAGACTCAAGGATAGTTCCACGTCAAAGGACCCGTCTAGATAAATGCGATGGGATGCGGGCTTCCGGGATATCCTTGTTGACGGCAGCCATGCGCGAATCTGGAAAAAGCGGGTTCCACCCGGCAAGTCTCGTGGTCGACCGGGCGGCCGATCTTCATCGGTAAATCCAAAGGCCGGCGGCGGCATGTTTTATTCGATACGACTGCCAAAAAAAGGTGGACAACCGCCCGTAGGGTGTGTTAATTAGCAGGTTTACAGAGTTGTTCGCTGTGCGTGTAAGCATTGCGAATCCCATGGGCAGGCAAATGGCTCCAGCCAAAAAACCCTGCGCCACTAGACGGTTGTCTGGTGACCGCCACATAAGAAAAAACTGAAAAATCCAATTATTGATGGGAGGTGATGAATTGGGTAGTGTTGTCAAAAAACGCAGAAAAAAGATGAGAAAGCACAAACACCGCAAGCTTTTGGCCAAGACAAGACATCAGAGAAGGAAAGGTAAATAATGATACCGGCAATCTTTTCTGGCGATAAATAAAAGCACCGGAAACCACTATTCCGGTGCTTTTTTATACACCCCCATTAAGCTCTTATTTTTCTAATTCCTTCTAATCCGGATATTCCTTGAGATATTTTAAGAATTCGGAATCCGTCGACAGGATCAACGTGTTGTTCTCCCCCATCGATTCGGTGTAAACCTCAAGGGTCTGGACGAACGAATAAAATTCCGGATCAACCCCGTAAGCATCGGCGTAGATTATGGTTGCCTGGGCATCGGCTTTACCCTTGGTTTCCTGCGCCTTGCGGTAGGCTTCGGATTGAATTTCCTGCAGATCCCTTTCTTTTTCACCCAGAATTTTCTGGGCTTCACCCTTGCCCTCGGAACGGAATTTTTCGGCGATTTGTTTGCGTTCAGCTATCATTCTTCCGTAAACGGATTTTCTGACTTCTTCGACGTAATTAATCCGTTTGATTTTGACATCCACCAGTTCGATGCCGAAGGGTGCCAGTTTGGGCTGGGCCTGGGTCAGGATGCCCTGGGTAATTTTTTCGCGGCCGGTGGTGACTGCATAATAGGTCCTTTCGGAGTCCTCTACGCCGACCTCACTGCGATCGAGTTCGCGGTCGGACTTGCGCACGGCTTCGATCAGTTTGTGGGAGGTGATAAAGTTTCTAACGGCCGGATCGATAATATCGTTGAGCTTGCCGATGGCGTTAAAGCGGTTGTTGACGGTTTGGAAAAACTTGACGGGATCCGTGATTTTCCACCTGGCAAAGGTATCGACCCAGATATAGGTCTTGTCGAAGGTCGGAATCTGGCCCGGGTCACCGTCCCAGTCCAGCAGGTTTTTCGCGAAATAATTGGCCTTCTGGATAAAGGGAATTTTGAATTTCAGGCCGGGTTCTTTTTTTGGCTCCCCGATGATCCGGCCGAACTGGGTTATAACGACCTGCTGGGTTTCGTCGACGGTGTAGGCCGAGTTGTATACGAGAAAGGCTGCAGCCAGCAGGACTATTACAACAATTGTTCCTTTAATTTTCATTTTTCAGCACCACTCTGGTTTGTCAAGTTTAGTAGAGGTAGGATGTTTTTCTGTTGCGAGTCGACGATGTATTTCTGGCCCAGCTTGGGGAACAGCGACCGCATGGTTTCAAGGTACATGCGTCGCTTGGTGACATCCTTGGCGTTGGCGTACTCCTGGTAAATCGATGTGAACCTGGCCGCGTCACCCTTGGCGCGGTTGACCCGGTTGAGGGCATAGCCCTCGGCCGCCTTGATGGTCCGCTCGGCTTCACCGCGGGCGGCCGGGATGGCCTTGTTGTATCCTTCCCGGGCCTGATAGATCATTTGCTCTTTTTCCTGGGTGGCCTGGTTAACCTCGTTGAACGAGGGCTGTACGGGATCGGGAACATTGGTTCTTTTCATCTCGATGGTAACGATATGAATGCCGGTCTGGGCCTGGTCCAACTCCTTTTGCAGAAGCCCCTTGGCTTCAACGGCAATTTCATCGCGTTTGCTGATCACCTCGTTGATGCTGCGGTCGCCGACCACCAGACGCATCGTGGCTTCGGACATATCGATGAGAATGCGGCGGACGTTGCGGACCCGGAATAAAAAATCGTAAGGGTTTTTAACCCGGTACTGCACAATCCAGGGCACCACCGCGACATTCAGATCGCCGGTGAGCATCAGCGCTACGCTGATATTCTCGCCGCCGGATCGAAAGCGTGACCGATTGTCTGTCCGTGCCGAGGAAAAGCCGAATTCCTCCGTCCGGATCTGCTTCACATTGACCTTGGTGACCTTCTCGATGCCGATGGGCAGTTTGAAGTTGAGCCCCGGTTGGGTCGTTTTGACATATCTTCCGAATCGCTGGACGATTCCGACTTCATCCTGCTTGACGGTGTAGAATGTGGTTGTCGCGGCCATGATAATGGCGATAACCAATATCACCAGGGGACCGCCGGGGATTTTAAATTTTTTGAATTTTTCCAGTACCTCTTCCATCGGAGGCGGGGCGCCGCCGCCCCTGCCTTGTTGCTGCTGTTTGAGCTTATCCCAATCCCAACTCATAATTCGTGTCCTATCTAAGTTTAATGGTGACCTGATCGCCTCCAAGACCTGCTCAAAAATGCTACTTAACAATAAGTTTCCCGGCCAACCAAGTCAAGCAAAAAGAGTATGGGTTCAAAGGTTTGGGGTTTCAAGGTTCAGAGGTTCAAGGTTCAAAGGTTCAGGGTTCAAAGCAAGGATATGAGGTTAGAGGAGCGCTTCGCTTGAGGTTTGAGGCAACAAAGGAACGGACCATCCTTGCCTCAAACCTCAGTCCTCTAACCTTCAACAACCCTGGAATCTGAGAAGCGCTGGTCCCACTTTTGCTTGACATGCTAATCATCCATTGTCATAAGCTTGATTGAAATGAAATCCAGGAGACCAAAAACAGAGTTTGAACATATTGGCGGTATCATCGCGGGCGTTTTAAAAACCTACCGACGGGAATCTGATGCTGATCTGGTGCATGTTTGGCAGGTGTGGGACGACGTCGTCGGTGAAGTCATCGCCGGCAATGCCAAGCCGGCCGCTTTTAAAGGTAAAATTCTACTCATACATGTGTCCAGCTCGACCTGGATCCATCAGCTTCAATTCTTAAAACAGGAGATGATCTCCAAGCTGAACCAGGCCCTTGGAAAAACCCTGGTCGGTGATCTGAAGTTCAAAATCGGACCGCTTCGTGAATGAAGAATGATGATTGAAGATTTAATGGCCGCCTGCGGCGGGTCAATTTTACAAAGACGCATTGAAAAATCGATGGAGCGAAGCGACTACCCTAAATCTTCAATCTAAAATCCAAAATCCAAGATGTCATCTTACACAACCGATTCTTTTTTTAACGGCCGCATTCGCATCAAGCAGAGGCGGGACGGGTATCGATTCTCCATCGATGCAGTCTTGCTGGCCCATCTGGCAGATGCCCGCGCGGGTGACAGAGTAATTGATCTGGGAACGGGCTGCGGTGTCATCTCTCTGCTATTGGCTTATCGCCGGCCGGACATCACGCTGTTTGCCGTCGAGATCCAGGAAGAACTTGTCCAGCTGGCGAACGGCAACGTGGAAGCCAACTTCCTGCAAAGTCATATAACGGTCCTGGATGCCGATCTTAAGACCATTAATCCGGTCAAAACAGCGGGTCTGGTAGACCTGGTCGTCTGCAACCCGCCCTTTCGCAGGGCGGGGTCCGGCAGGGTTAATCCGGACTATCAACGCGCAGTGGCCCGCCATGAGTTGAAGGCTGACTTGAAGGATGTCGTCGGTTGCGCTCAACGTATGCTGAAGGCGGGCGGAAGGTTCGTCACGATTTACGCGGCCGAGCGAACCGCGGACGTGATTTGTCAGATGCGCTGTGAAGGCATTGAGCCGAAACGGCTGCATGGCATCCACAGCACGCTTTATTCCCACGCCAAACTGGTCGTTATCGAAGGGAAAAAAGGCGGCAATCCGGGTCTTACATTGGCGGCGCCGTTGATCATTTATAACGAAGACGGCAGCTATACAGATGCGGTGCAGCAGATGTTCGCGCCGTGAAGGTCAGAAGGCGGCTGACAGAAGACGGATGACGGATGACAGATGACAGATGACGGACGACAGAAGACAGATGACGGATGACAGAAGACGGATGACAGAAGACGGATGACAGATGACAGAAGGCGGCTGACAGAAGACAGATGACAGAAGACAGAAGACGGATGACAGATGACAGAAGACGGATGACAGAAGACAGATGACGGATGACAGAAGACGGATGACAGAAGACGGATGACAGATGACAGAAGACGGATGACAGATGACGGACGACAGATGACAGATGACCGATGACAGATGACCGATGACAGATGACGGACGACAGAGGACAGAAGACGGATGACGCGTTTCCGTCACGCCGAGGCCTGACTTCGCCGGGCATGCAAATGACGGATGCCAGAGGATTCATCTTCACCTGAACCCTATGCGCCTTGCGCTATGCGCTTTGCTCTTATGCAGCGAGGACCCGGTATCCGGCACCCGGAACCCGGTATCTGGCATCCGGAATCCGGTATCCGGTACCCGGCATCAGCAACCAACTGCCAGATTCCAGAGACCAGGTATCAGAAACGAGCCCCCGCAAACCAGCTGCTTTTTTCGATTGCAATTCGGCTGAACTAGACTTAGAATAAGCTGTTGATTCTTCGCGTCGATCGGCAGAAGATCGTTGACAGTATAGCTCAAAAGGTATATTGAGACCTACTTAAAACTATTCGTCCGGAGAGGTGGCTGAGTGGTTGAAAGCGGCGGTCTCGAAAACCGTTGGGGGTTCACGCCCTCCGCAGGTTCGAATCCTGTCCTCTCCGCCACGAGTGGTATCTTCAAGTCTATAACGATAGACGAATCGCCGATCTCGCGTTGCCTTTCATCGAGAGCCCGGGCGAAGGTTCAAATACGGTGAAGGTGTCATCACAGGTGTAGCGGACGTTGGCGGAGAATTCCCCACCGTCCCTATTCACCAGGGGTGTTGATGGATTACGGAGAGATGTCCGAGCTGGCTGAAGGAGCACGACTGGAAATCGTGTGTGCTGCCAAAAGCGGCACCGAGGGTTCGAATCCCTCTCTCTCCGCCACTAAACAAATTGAAGATTGAAGATCGAAGATTGCAGATTGAATCCCCCTTCGGCGGACTGAGGCGGGTCAATTTCCAGATTTCGATAGTCAATTCCTCCATACAGCGGGATTTACGCTTTGCTCCAACCGGCTTCACCGGTTAAGGCATATCTCTATGTCCTATCTCGTTCTAGCACGCAAGTACCGTCCACAGACTTTTGACCAGGTTATCGAACAGGTTCATATCACCCGTACGCTGTCAAATGCCATCTCCTCGCAGCGTGTTGCGCACGCGATCCTGTTTTCCGGGCCTCGGGGAACCGGGAAGACCACGGTCGCCCGCATACTGGCCAAGGCTATGAATTGTGAAAAGGGACCAACCCCGCAGCCATGCAATGGCTGCAGATCGTGCAAGGAGATCACCGGCGGCAACGCCATCGACGTATTTGAAATCGACGGTGCCTCCAACAACAGTGTGGATCAGATCAGGGAGCTGCGTGAAAATATCAAATACATGCCCGCTCACAGCCCCTACAAGATATATATTATCGATGAAGTGCACATGCTTAGCACGGCTGCTTTTAATGCACTGCTTAAAACACTCGAGGAGCCGCCGTCCCATGTAATGTTTTTATTTGCCACCACTGAGCCCCACAAGATTCCGATTACTATTCTTTCGCGTTGTCAGCGCTATGATTTCAGGCGCATCGCCATGGGCGCCATTTCATCCCATATGGCGTCTTTGTGCCTGCGGGAGGGTTTCGAAATAACCGATGAGAGCCTTGATCTGATTGCCCGGGAAGCCGGCGGGAGTATGCGCGATGCCCTGAGCCTATTGGATCAGCTCATGACCTGCGCACAGGGTGTGATGACCCACGAGCAGGTCCTGGACATACTGGGCGTCGTCGACCGCAAGACAATTCTGGAGCTTGCCGCTTCAATTTTGAACGCGGATATCGATCGGGTGCTCGAGATTCTGGACGATGCTTATGACCGCGGCCATGATATGAAAAAGCTGTATGTCGATTTGTTGGAACATTTCAGAAACCTGCTGGTCGTTGTCGTGGGCGATAAATTCGAGAAACTGATCGATCTGCCCTCTGGGGAAATTGAACAGCTCGTCATCCAAGCCCGAACATCGTCTGCTGAAACACTCAGCCATATTTTTAATATACTGTTCGGCGCCGACGCCGCTATCAGGTTGTCGCTCCAGCCCAAATTAGCCCTGGAGATGACCCTGATCAAACTGCTGCAAAGCCGACCGACGCTGCCCATCGATGTATTAATCGACAAGCTCGATGCCCTCCGGCAGGAGGTGGCGCCTGTCGCCCCTTCGGCAAACAGAGATGTCGGGCATACGATCTCAGCGCCCGAGAGGCCGACCTCCCCCGGCGAACCGGAGGAGAAGCCCCAGGGGGACGGATTGGCAGGTTACCCCTCTGACGGGCCTCTATCCGGCGGTACCGCAGAGACATGGAAACGGATCTGTGAGATTATTGCCGAGAATAATCCTTCGCTGGCCGCCAACCTTCTAAAATGCCAATTAAAAAACGCTGCCGAGCAAATCCTGGAGGTAGATGTCCAGGACAATGGTTTTACGCTCAATATGATCCAGCGCGAAAAGAACATGACGGTTTTGAAGAAAGTCTGCCAGGAGGTTCTCGGTCGCGAACAAAAAATTCGTTTAACCGTCAGCAAGAAGATGAACGATCAAAGTCAAAAAAAAAAAAAAGTCAACCAACTCAAACAAAAGGCGCTCGACCATCCCCTGGTGGCCGACGCCATTGAAATCTTCGACGGCAAGCTGATCGACGTAAAAGTATTGTAGCCTTAGGGCGTATCGATCTGATTATAAAAAAATGAGGGTGTCAGGTATACGGAACTATCGGTTCCGGGGTCAGGGATGGCTGGAGAATAGAGGTCGGAGGTTTGAGGCCGGTATAGTCCGGTTCTTCTTTGCCTCAAACCTAAAGCGAAGCGCTCCTCCAACCCAAACCCTAGCTTTGAATCCCTGAACGGTGTACCCTGAACCCTTGAACCCTTACCAAGGAGGCCACATATGAAAGGCATGGGTAACATGATGAAGCAGGCCCAGCAACTTCAATCCAAAATGATGAAATTACAGGAAGAACTGGCTGATAAAACGGTGGAATCCAGTTCGGGGGGTGGCATGGTGAAGGTGACTGCCAATGGCCGCCAGCAGATTACATCAATCCAGATAGAACAGGAAGTCGTTGATCCGGACGACGTTGAAATGCTCCAGGACCTGGTGCTGGCTGCTGTCAATGACGCTTTGGCCAAATCCCAGGAGATGGTCAGCTCGGAAATGAGCAAACTGACCGGTGGTCTGAACATACCGGGGCTGTGATTGGGTTGCGGGTTACGAGTTGCGGGTTACGAGTTGCGGGATGCGGGTTGCGGGTTGCGGGATGCGGGTTACGGGTTGCGGGTTCTTGTAACGGCGCTGCTCGGACCGATCTGATTGTCACCCCGCAACGCCTATCGCGCAAGTCGCAACAAGCACGCATTTTGATCAATCCGAAGTTATTATATCCAGAAATACGATAAATTTGCCGCTAGAAAATTGGAATCTCCCATGAGCTACTATCCTGCTTCGATTCAGAATCTGATTAAAAACATCGCCAAACTTCCCGGCATCGGTGAGAAAACGGCCGAGCGTCTGGCCTTGCACATTCTGAAGGCCCCACGCCACGAGGCGGAGGAGCTGGCACAAAGCCTTTTGAATATCAAGGACAAGGTCCAATTCTGTTCCAGGTGTTTTGCCCTGAGTGACAGCGAACTGTGTCATCTGTGCGGCGATCCGGCCCGGGATCCTTCTATTGTATGTGTGGTCGAGCAACCGGCGGATATGGTCGCTCTCGAAAAATCGGGCGCCTTTCGCGGCATGTACCACGTTCTCTCCGGTGCGCTCTCCCCCATGAACGGCATCGGCCCGGAGAATATCCGCATTCGGGAGCTGTTGGACAGAATTCGGCAGGATGATGTCAAGGAGGTCGTTTTGGCAACCGGTACCAATGTCGAGGGGGAGGCGACCGCATCCTACCTTGCTCAGCTTCTGGAAAAGCATCAGGTCAGAGTCTCCCGGATCGCATCCGGCGTGCCCATGGGGGGCGATCTCAAATATGTCGACCAGGTTACCTTGAAAAGAGCCATGGAGACCCGGCATGCCCTCTGACCAGGCAGATCCCGAACTGCTGTTCGAGTGCCGCCTGTGCGGTGATTGCTGCAAAGGCTATGGCGGCACCTATGTCGCCCGGGAAGACATCGAGGCGATTTCGCGCTATATCGGAACCGATCCCCGCAGCTTCGTGACCGAGTACTGCCGGTTGTCCGGCAATAAGCCGGTCCTGGCGCAAGGCGCCAATGGCTACTGCATCTTCTGGGACAAACTCTGCACCATTCATCCCGTCAAACCCCTCATGTGCAAGCGATGGCCCTTTCTGAAAAGTCTTCTGGTGGACATCAACAACTGGCAGGCCATGGCTCACTCCTGCCCGGGAATCAATCCAGATGCCCCGACCTGTACAATAAGACAACACGTTGAAGAGATCCTTCCCAAAAAGCGATGAGGTTTCCTATGAATGAACGGGAGCATACCAAAGACCAACTCATCAGGCGGATGGCTGGCATGCAGCAGCGGCTTGAGAAATTGGAGACGCTTCAACGCCAATATGAAAATGACTTGTACGAAAGCCAGCAGCAGCTTCAGCAGGCGCAGAAGATGGAGACACTCGGCACGCTGGTGGCGGGAGTTGCCCATGAAATCAACAACCCCATCAACTTGATCATGTACAATATTCCGCTCCTGCAGAAAATTTGGATTGATTTCATGCCGTTATTGATAGAACGCCGACAAATCGAGCCGGACCGCAAATTCGGTGGCTTTGACTATGAATTCCTGGCAGACAACCTAGTCCAACTCGTCGCCGATATGGAGATGGCCGCCCATCGCGTAGCCAAAACGGTCTCTGCTCTTAAAAATTATTCCCGACAATCCAATGTCGCCAAAAAGGCCCCGCTGCAATTAAATAATGCCGTTCAAAACGCCATGCGGCTGGCCCAAACCACCCTGCGGTCATCGGCTGTTGAAATCAAGATGGCCCTTGGCCCGGATTTGCCTGATATAGACGGCAATCTTCAAAGTATCGAGCAGATCATCTTGAATATTATTATCAACGCCGTTCAGTCCATCGACCATGACCGGGGGAGGATAGAAATCACCACCGGCTTCCAGAACCAGGACGGCAGGGTGTATGTTCGTATCACCGACAACGGCGGTGGAATTTCAACTGCCATTTCCGATAAAATATTTCTGCCTTTTATCACGGACAAGCAATCCGAAGGCGGAACCGGTCTCGGCCTTTCTGTCAGCTATTCGCTGGTCAAAGCCCATGAGGGAGATATTTTTTTTGACACCACCCCGGGAAAGGGGACTACCTTTACAGTTTTTCTGCCCTCGGTTTTAAGGCGTCAGGCATCTAAAATTCTGGTCGTCGATGATGATGATGCCATCCGCCAAATGCTCATCGAGTCGCTTGCCATGGATCGCACCTACCTGGTCGAAGAGGCATCCAACGGTATTGAGGCGTCGATAAAATTGGGTACCTACCGTCCGGATCTTCTCATCCTGGATATTTTCATGCCTGAAATGGATGGTCTCGAGGTGTGCCGGACCATCAGTAAGCAACCGGAATTGGCGGATATGAAAGTCGTCATCACGACGGGGCATCCGGAGCACCCCAAGCTGGAGGAGGTGGTCGCCCTGGGTTACACCGATATTTTCACCAAACCCTTTGATCTGATAAATTTTATTCAGGCCATTGGAAGGATTCTGGAAGCCAGGGAATGAATATTGAATAATTTTGGAAGTCGCTTCGCTCCGTCTTCAAGAAACTTGATGAAATCGAAGAAATTCCGACATTCGTAATTTATCAATCGTAAAGAGCCCGCAACCTGCAACGCGATACCCGCAACCCGAAATCTACTTTTCATCTGAAAAAAAGCTCGCTTTCAGAAATTCGCGGTTCATCCTGGCGATGTTGACGATCGAGATTTCTTTGGGGCATTCGGCTTCGCATTCTCTTTCATTGGTGCAGTTGCCGAATCCCAATCCATCCATGGTTTTGAGCATATTCACCGCGCGCCTGGCGGCCTCCGGGCGACCCTGGGGCAACAGGGCCAGGTGAGAAATTTTGGCGCCCGTAAAAAGCATGGCGGCGGCGTTGGGGCATGCCGCCACGCAGGCACCGCAACCGATGCAGGCCGCCGCGTCCATGGCCTGTTCGGCCTGGTTCTGCGGGACAGGGATGGCATTGGCATCCTGTGCCCCGCCGGTGTTGACCGAAATGAAGCCGCCGGCCTGGATAATTATATCGAAGGCGCTGCGGTCGACGACCAGATCTTTGATGACCGGAAAGGCCTTCGCCCGCCAAGGCTCGACCACCACGGTGTCACCATTTTTGAAATGGCGCATATGCAGCTGGCAGAGGGTGGTGCCTTTCTCCGGCCCATGTGCGCGTCCGTTCACCACGGCACCGCACATACCGCAGATGCCTTCCCGGCAGTCGTGATCAAAGGCGATGGGATCTTTGCCCTCCAACGTCAATTTTTCATTGATGACATCGAGCATCTCGAGAAACGACATGTCGGTAGAAATGTCGGTGGCCTGATAGGTATCCAGACCGCCGCGGCTGTCGGGACCGCTCTGGCGCCAGATTTTCAACGTTAAATTGATCGTTTTGCTCACTTGTAGCTCCTTTGACTTAATTCGACATTCTCAAAAACCAGGGGCTCCTTGTAAAGCTGCGGCTCCTTGTCGTCGCCGCTAAACTCCCAGGCGGACGCATAGCAGAAATTTTCATCGTCGCGCCTGGCCTCGTGTGATTCGGTTTGATAGGCTTCGTTGAAGTGGCCGCCGCACGACTCCTGGCGGGCGAGGGCGTCGATCACCATCAATTCGGCAAATTCTAGAAAATCCGCCGTGCGGCCGGCTCTTTCCAGGCTCTGGTTGAAATCGCGGCCCGATCCCGGTACCGTCACGTTTTCCCAGAATTCCCCCCGCAACTGCTCTATCAAGCGGCGGGCTTTTTCGAGGCCCTCGTTGGTGCGGGCCATGCCGCAATAATCCCACATAACCAGCCCCAGCTGCTTGTGGAAATCATCTACGGTCCGGCTCCCCTGTATGGAAAGAAGGCGGTCGATGCGGGACTGGGCATCATTCTCCGCATCCTTAAAAGCGGCATGCTCGGTTGTGATTTCCGGCAGATCGGCCCCGGCCAGATACCCGCCCACGGTATAGGGCACGATGAAGTAGCCGTCAGCCAGCCCCTGCATGAGAGCGCTGGCCCCCAGGCGATTGGCGCCATGGTCCGAAAAATTGGCTTCTCCCAGGACAAAAAGCCCGTCTACGGTACTCATGAGGTTGTAATCCACCCACAGCCCGCCCATGGTGTAGTGAACTGCGGGATAGATCCGCATCGGTGTTTCGTAGGGATCCTCCCCGGTGATTTTCTCATACATCTGAAACAGGTTGCCGTATTTCTTTTCAATGACGGCTTTGCCATCCCGTTTGATGGCATCGGCGAAATCGAGATAGACCGCCAGCCCCGTTGAACCGACGCCTCTGCCCATATCACACTGCTCCTTGGCGTTGCGTGAGGCGACATCACGCGGAACCAGATTTCCGAAACTGGGATATTTTTCTTCCAGAAAATAGTTTCTTTCCGCCTCGGGGATCTGGGCCGCGACTCGGTTTTCTGCTGTGTTTTTCGGTACCCACACGCGGCCGTCATTTCTCAGGCTTTCACTCATTAAAGTCAGCTTTGACTGATAGGTGCCGTGAACCGGGACACAGGTCGGATGTATCTGGGTAAAGCACGGGTTTGCAAACCAAGCCCCCTTTTTATACGCCCTGTAGGCGGCGGTTACGTTGGAAGCCATGGCGTTGGTGGAAAGGAAAAACACGTTGCCGTAGCCGCCGGAGCATAGGAGGACGGCGTGGGCCTCATGGCGCTCGATTTGCCCGTTTATCAAATTACGGACCACAATCCCGCGGGCCTGGCCGTTGATAACGACCAGGTCCAGCATCTCGCGACGGGGGAACATTTGAACATGCCCGTCGGCAATTTGGCGAGACAAGGCGCTGTAGGCCCCCAGCAGCAGTTGCTGCCCCGTTTGTCCCCTGGCGTAAAAGGTCCGCGAAACCTGGGCGCCGCCGAAGGAGCGGTTGGCCAGCAAACCACCGTAATCCCTGGCGAATGGGATTCCCTGGGCCACGCAGTGATCGATGATGTGATTGCTGACCTGGGCCAGACGATAAACATTGGCCTCGCGCGCCCTGAAATCACCGCCCTTGACCGTGTCGTAAAACAGGCGCCAAATGCTGTCACCATCGTTGGGGTAGTTCTTGGCGGCATTGATGCCTCCCTGGGCGGCAATGCTGTGCGCCCGCCGGGGGCTGTCCTGAATGCAGAAAGTTTTGACATTATAGCCCAGTTCGGCTAGGGTTGCCGAGGCAGAACCACCGGCTAAACCGGTGCCGACGACGATGATGTCATACCTGCGCTTATTGGCAGGATTGACGAGTTTTAGTTCAAAAAGATGTCGGTCCCATTTTTCCGTAATGGGGCCTCCGGGAATTTTGGCATCAAGCGGCATGATTTTTCCTTTCTATCCCGCGAATGATAAGTAAATCGGAATAATACCAAAACCAAAGCCGACAACCAGGCTGAAAACAATGCTCAGGGCCATGATAAAGGGCATATATTTGACGTGACTGGCGCCGATAGTCTGGAAGGCGCTCCATAAACCATGGCTGACATGCAGGCCGACGACGATCATGGCGACAATATAAATGATCACATAAATCGGATTCTCGAAGGTTTGCGTTACGATTTGATAGATGCTCGTATTGGTCTTGTCCACAAAGTGAAAATTGATCAGATGCAGGACTACAAATCCCAGCAGCAGGATTCCCGTATACGGCATGGTGGCCGATCCGAGGGTGCGTCCGCCGGCCTTTTTGTTGACGGCGTAGCGGCTGCTCCGTGCCCTGGTGTTTTGATAAAACAGGGTGAGGCCCGTGCAGATGTGCACCACGGCAAAAGCCAGAAGCCCCCATTCCATCAGGGTTAAGACCGGCCCCAGGGCATGCAGACGTTCAGCATATGAATTAAACGCTTCCTTGCCACCGTAGATCGTCAGGTTGCCGGCCAGGTGCCCGACCAGAAAGCCGCAAAAGGACAGACCGGTCAGCGCCATCAGCAGTTTTTTGCCGATGGAGGACCACAGCGTTTGAATCATCCAATTCATCATTTTCCTCCCTTTTGGTCAGTGGCTGACCCGCAAGGATCCGCAAAAAAATCATAATTAGTGATTTCTCCGTTATATGTCAACAAGTATATGTCAACAAGATCATTGCTCGCCGCCTATTCACCCTTTGCCGCTGGGCCCGAATGGGCGCAAACCCCATCCGGACAGAGCCGGGAGTGAAAAATTGCCCTCCCTTGTCCGTTTTGCCGGGAAACCCGGTTGCGGTATTCAGAGGCGATGGTCATTGTCGATCTGGATCGGCGGCGAGCCATCAATTGTCCCGGCCGGTCTGCATGACGGCTGCGGCGATCTGCCGCCCGGTTTCGGTTCGCAGCCGGTCGATTACATTCTGAATCCAGGTTTTGGGCGGTTCATAACCGATATCGATGAGCTCCTTTAGATCCAGAATCAGGGCTATCTGGTCTGCGTCCCGGGCGAGTCTGGCCTCGGGGCTGTCGCCGTCCTTAAACTCTGAAATGAGTTGGGCCATCTTTTTCCCAAAAGAAACGCCGGCCGTGGCATCTTTAAGGGCTTTGTTCTCGTCTGCAATGACGTATTTTTTATGTACCGTGTTGAGATCTCCGATTCTGGCTTCCGGAAGGTCATGCAACAGGCACATATTAACCAGTTTCAGGGCATCCACCTCGGGCCGCAGCTGGGCAATCACAAAACCAATGAATGTGGTGCAGAAAGAATGTTCCGCCACTGATTCTTTGCCGGCTCCCAGAAACTGGTAACCGGATCGCGGGATTTCCTTCAGAATCTTGGCTTCAAACAGCAGATCGGCAATCTTTTTCATATGGGTTCCTCATTTTCAGGTTTTTTGTACTGAGCAATAGTCCTAGTTTGCAGATCGGGAGACAGCCGCACCGTGATACTCGCTACTGGATATTCGATTCTCGATATATTTGTGACCGATAACTAAATACAATCAATAGCTCATCGAGAAACCAATATTCAGCATCCAGTAACCAGTGACCAGTAACCAGCATCCAGTAACCAGTGACCAGTGACCAGCATCCAGCTACATTCATAATTCCCGGCCCACGGGAAGGCAAGCTATATTTGATTTAGGGCCGCATAAAACCCAAAAATGTTGACACTTTGTTCAATTTCATATAATTTAAAATAGTTAAAACAGAAAGTTATTACACTTGTAACCTGCCAAATTGTAATTATATTTCAAGTAACCAAAATCCGGAACACGGTCGTTTTGATGTTTCGGACTTTTTTCGCCTAATCCCCCCTTTAAATGGGGCCAGGCCTTGAAATAAAGGACGGAGTGCTCAATGACGGTTCCTCAAATCGATTTGATCCACATGATCGGCAATGCCGGCCTTGTCGTGCAGCTGGTATTGCTGATGTTGTTGTTTTTTTCGGTCAGCACCTGGGCAATTATTTTAATCAAATCGCGTTATCTCAAACGGGCAGTCAAACAATCTGCTGAATTTACAGAGTATTTCTGGAAAAGCCGTGATCTGTCCAGTGCCTTTGCCAAAGCCAAACAGCTCCATGGCAGCCCGCTGGCCAGAATATTCCGCATCGGCTATGTCGAATTGAGGAAGACGAGTCAATCCGGCAACGGGTCCTCCGATTCGTCATCTGCGGCCGACGACGAAAGTTTGCCCTTCAGCACCCGACTGGCCGGCACCGACAATGTCAAACGCGCCCTGCGCCGTGCGACCAACACCGAAATGACCCGCATGACACAAATGGTTCCCTTTCTGGCGACCACCGGCAACACAGCGCCCTTTATCGGATTGTTCGGCACCGTCTGGGGAATTATGAATTCTTTCAGCGGTATTGGACAAAGAGGATCGGCCAGCCTGGCGGTTGTTGCTCCCGGCATCTCCGAGGCGCTCGTGGCGACTGCGGCCGGGCTGGCCGCAGCCATACCGGCCGTTATCGCCTTTAATTATTTTATGAATAGAATCCGGATCGTCGAGACCGAGATGCAGAGCTTTTCAGCTGATTTTCTCAACATAATCGAGCGGGATATTCTGCAGATTGAAAGGAGGCGGCATTGAACTCCGGCGGCAATAGCAGTGAATTTCTCTCAGAGATTAATGTGACGCCCTTTGTTGACGTCATGCTGGTGCTGCTGATTATTTTCATGGTAACCGCTCCGATGATGATCCAGGGACTGAACGTCGACTTGCCGGAGGCCACGGCCAAGCCGCTGAATTCCGAAAAAGAGCACCTGATCATCACCATTGACAAGGAGCAGCATGTTCACATCAATGATTTTAAGGTCACGGTCGACTCATTGAGTGCCAAGCTGGCTAAAATTCTCCAGGGACGCAGTGATCGGGAGGTTTACCTCAAAGCAGACAAAAGCATTCCCTATGGGATCGTGGTGCAGGTGATGGCGGAAATCAAAGGAGCCGGGGTTGAGCAGCTGGGCATGATTACCGAACCGGCGATCATGGAGAAAATACGCGGCGGCCAAAAATCGAAAGGCTGATGAAAAGACAACCAATTGCGCATGCGTATCCGATGGAGACGGGCGCCGGATCCCACACAACAGTGTTGTATTTCGGGATATCCCTGGCCATCCATATACTTTGCATCGGATCAGCGGTATTCTGGCCGGTTTCTGCGCCGAAACCGAGGTTTGCACCCGGGGCGATTAATGTCAACCTGGTCTCGCTACCCGGGCCGCCTGCCGCTGCACCGGCGGCGGCAGTCCCGGAACCGCCCGCCAAACCTGCGGCGCCCCCGAAAAAAGAACCTAAAGCCGTGCCCATTGAAGAGGTGGTCAGCATAGCGGCTCCCAAGAAGTTGCCGGAGATAAAAAAAACTCCGAAGACGGTTTCACTGGCTACGAAACCCAAAAAATATAAGCCCAAGAGGTCCCTTAAGAAAAGAACGCAGAATCGTCAGAAAATGATCGAACATGCGTTGACCAAGGTTCAAAAGAAGGTTGAAAAAAAAGAGACGGATTCCGTCAGTCAGGCCCTGGACCGCCTAAGAAAAAAGGTTGAACAAACCGAGTCCAGTCGGATTCAAACCAGTTCGGCCGCTGTTGCAGCCGGCGGGGCAGGGGCAGCCGGCATCCCCGGTTCTGCCGAACCCGGCGGCCTGCGCAGGCTGGAACTGATTGATCTCTATAAGATAGAGGTCGCTTTCCAGATAGAGAGAAACTGGGCTTTTTCCGAGCAACTGGCCGGCGGCAGCCAGTCGCTGCAGGTCAGCCTGGTTTTTAAGGTAATGCCGGACGGCAAAATTGCCGATATACGTTTTACGGAGCGCTCCGGCAATTCCTATTTGGATGAGTCGAGCTATCGGGCCATCGTCAAGGCCAACCCGGTTTCACCGCATCCGACCGGTATCCGGACACCCTACGTGACGATGGGGGTTAGATTCACACCCGAAGGTATTCGAAGATAAGCCGAGAAGGGCAAACCGACAGGACCGTGATATTTACAGCAAGGATTTCAGAATGATTTTTCGTTGGCTTCGATACACCCTGTCCATCGTATTGGCGGCTGTAATAGCCGCGCCGGTCGTTTCTTTGGCGCAAAGTGAAAGGGATCAATACGATTATATTGATATCAGCAATCCATTTTTGAGAAAAATTCCCCTGGCGGTTCCACAGTTTAAAATTCAAACTGCAACGGCGGAGGAAAAGATTGAGGAAAGGGTTGAGGAAAGGCGCCTGTCTGATTCGTCGGCTCGTTTGCTCGCCTCCAGCCTGGAATACACGGGCTATTTTAAGCTGCTCGATCGCGGGGCGTTTCTTTTCGATCCTCAACAGGACGGCGTGCTGAACCCTCAGATCAATTTTGCCAACTGGACCGTTATCGGTGCCGAACTGCTGATTACAGGTCTTTTCAAAGAATTCGACGGCAACATTACGATGGAATTGCGCCTTTTCGATACTTTCAAAGCCCGTCGGATTATCGGTAAAAAGTATACCGGCAAGACTACCGACCAGCGCCGCATGATCCTGCGATTCTGCAGCGAAGTCATCAACTACCTGACCGGCCACCGGGGCGTGTTCGCCAGTAGAATTGCTTTCGTCTCCACCGGTTCGGGAAACAAAGAGATTTACACATGCGCCTTTGATGGTTATAATCCGCAACAGGTAACTCGAAATCGCGCAATCAATTTGTTCCCGGCCTGGTCAGACGACGGGCGTTATCTGGCGTATACATCCTACAAGAACGGCAAACCGGACTTGTATATCAAGGACATGGCCGAAATGCAGGAAACGTCCATCGAATCCAAAGGCCTCAATATTTCGCCTGCCTGGGTGCCCGGCAAGTTTGAACTGGCCGCAACGCTCTCCTTTTCGGGTGACCAGGAAATTTATCTGTTGACTGGATCGGGGAAAGTTATTAAAAGATTAACAAACATTCGGGGCATTGATGTTTCTCCTACCTGGTCACCGGATGGCAAGAAGTTTGCCTTTGTTTCCAATCGGTCTGGTTCTCCACAGATCTACATTCAGGACCTGGACTCCGGACGGGTCAGGCGATTGACATATGAGGGTAATTACAATACCCAGCCAAGCTGGTCGCCCCTCGGCGACAAAATTGCATACGCCTCTGTAGTAGAGGGAAGGCGCAATATCGTCGTGGTGGGCCTAGACGGGCAGGACCCGTTGCATTTAACCCGTGATTCCGGAGACAACGAAGCACCCACGTGGTCGCCTGACGGCAGTCTGATCGCGTTCAGTTCAAACCGTGAGGGGCCTTTTCGAATATATGTAATGACAGCGTTTGGAACGGATCAGCGCCGTTTGCTTGTGATGACCGGCGAGCAAACCTACCCAAAATGGTCGAGAAACAATTTCAATAACTAATCTTTTCCCAAATGTGAAAGGAGGAAAAAAATGCAAAAGAAGAAATGGATTTTTTTGGCCCTGCTGCTGGTGATTCCCGGATTGATGTTCTCGGTTTCATGTCAAAAGAAACTGGTTGATGCATCACCGAAGCCGGTGGCAAAGCCTGCACCGGCACCGAAGCCGGCCAAAAAGGCCCCGGCCCCTTACAGAGCGCCCGATATCGTCATGCAGGAGGATATTTATTTTGATTTTGATAAATCCACACTGACTCCGGCAGCACAGGACAACCTGCTTCGCAAAGCCGAATGGCTGCGCGAAAACGCCGATGTGACGGTGACGATCGAAGGACACTGCGACGCCAGAGGAACCAACGAATACAACCTGGCACTGGGCGACAGGCGCGCTGAGAGCGCCAAAGCATTTCTAGTCGATCTCGGAATCGCCGCTTCTCGCATCACCACCATCAGCTATGGTGAAGAGCGCCCGGTGTGCAACCAGCAAAATGAAGAATGCTGGGCTAAAAACAGACGTGATAACTTTGTCGTAAATTAATCATATCGTTTTAGCCAACAAAAAAATCGCTTTCCACCCTGCGGTGACCAAACAGGGTGACAGCCCTGTGTTCTCTATCGAGGCAGCAAGTGCCGGCTCGCCCGGCACTTGCTGTATTACCGCCACGCCCGCCTTTTGCGACGGGTAGTAAATCCATATTCATGAAACATCAACTTCTTTAGTCATTGATATGATAGTGAACCAATCAGCGATGAAACCGGTCATTCTGATCCTTCTGATGTGTTTGATCTCATTGGCGGGCTGCGCCAACCCAAACGAGGTCAAATCCCTCGACACACGCTTGAATCAACTGGAAACGCGCAACACCGAAACCCAGGACAAAGAAAAGGCGCTGAGATCGGCCTTGCAGTCCAGCGAGCAGGAGGCCAAGGCACTGCGGCAACAATCGGCAGGGCTGCGGGCCAAGGTAGTGGCGTTGAATGAAGATATTCGGGCTCTGAGAGGCAGGTTAGAAGAGCTGGAGCATCACTTCAACCGTCAAAAGCAAACGGGAGCCGACGGCATCAAAGCCGACCAAAAGCGACTTGACCAGTTGGCCGAATCCACCAAATCCATTGACGTGCGCATCGGTCGCATTGAGCAATATCTGAACTTGGAGCCGCTCGCCCCGCAAGCACCCGCACCAAAACCCGAGGAGAAGACTGCTGCAGCCATCGTGCCGGCCGAAAAAACCTCGGACAAACCCGGCGAGGACGAGATCTACCGGCTGGCCAAGCAAGCCTTTGACCAGGGAGACGCCGAGACCGCCCGCAATAAGTTCCAGGAACTCATTGATACGTTTCCCAAATCTGAGCGGGCCGACAATTCTCAGTTCTGGATCGGTGAAATCTATTATCGCGAAAAGTGGTATGAAAAAGCCATACTCGAATATCAAAAAGTCATCGAAAATTATCCCAAGGGCAATAAAGTGCCGGCAGCCCTGTTGAAGCAGGGTCTTGCATTTTTGAATTTGGGGGATAAAACCAACTCCCGCCTTATTTTAGAAGAGCTCATCAGAAAGCATCCCAAGTCGAACGAAGCTAAAATTGCTAAAGACAAAGTCAAGAGTTTGAAGTAGAACAGGATGATTAAAATCATCGGTATAGATCCCGGCTTAGCGGCAACCGGTATCGGAATCGTCCGTGGTAATGGGTCGGCAATCAATGGCTACTCCTTCGGCAGTATCAAAACCTCCCAAAGCAACTCTCTACCGGATCGTCTTGGACATATCTTCTCAAAACTGCTTCAAATATTAGACCAAGAAAATCCTGATTTAATGGTAGTCGAGGATGTTTTTTCTCTGGAAAGATATCCAAAATCCGGAATAATCCTGGGGCAGGTGAGTGGTGTGGCGATGCTTGCCGGACACCGGGCCGGTGTATCTTCGGTGGAGATTCCGGTGCGGGAGGCCAAACAGGTCCTGACAGGCAACGGAAACGCCGGCAAACAACAACTGGAAGAAGCCGTGCGACATCAGTTGAAGCACAAGACTCCCATTCGACCCTATCACGCAGCAGACGCCCTGGGCCTGGCGTTGATCGGTCTTTACCGTCATCGGAATTTATTATGATAGGCTATATCGAAGGCAAAATATTGAGCAAGGAGGAGGACCGGGTGCTGGTCCTGGCAAATCAGATTGGATATGAAGTGCTGCTGCCGGCCATAGTCAGCGAGTCATTGCAGGGCAAGAAGATCGGCGAGGAAATCTCCCTTTATATCTTTTATCAGCAAACCGAACGTCAACCCAAACCGGTTCTAATCGGTTTCAACTTGGAGGTTGAAAAGGAGTTTTTCCAATATTTCATATCGGTGGAGGATGTCGGTCCCCTGAAAGCCGCCAGAGCATTGACAGTGTCTGTCAGAGAGCTTGCCTCTGCCATTGAAGCCGGTGATATCAACCAGCTTACGAAACTGAAGGGCATCGGCCGCCGCACCGCCCAAAAGGTTATCGCCACGCTGGAGGGCAAAATGGGAAAGTTTGCCCTCATTCGACCCGAGGATCGCAAAGATATGCCACCGGCTGAGGACTTTTCAAAACAGGTGCTTGATGTTATGGTAAAACAACTCGGTCACAGATCTGCAGACGCCCGGCGAATGATTGACCAGGCACTGAAACGCAACAGCAACATAAGGGGCGCCGAGGACCTATTTGAGGAAGTCTATCGGGGCCAAAAGATCGAGGAATAGCAATAAAAAAAGGTTTCAGGTGTCAGGTTTCAGGTGTCAGGAAAAGTCCAGAGACATTAAGGAAGTCTTTGGTTATTAGACCTGGTAGGGAAATTAATCCCAAAGCGGGAGTGTGTTGATCGTCGGCAAGTTGGGTTTCAAACCATAATGTGATGATTTTCTCCGGTCTGCTGCTCAAACCCGACACCCGACACCCGACACCTGAAACCTTGAAAATCGATCTAAATTACTGAAGAAAATCACGGTTTAGCCGAAAACTCGAAAATCACTACATTAATCAAGAATTATGCCCGACGACATTATCTCATATTCTTCAGACGAACGCGACCTGCTGTCCGGTGAGCCGATGGCGGAGGATAAGGATCCAGAGATACTTTCCCTGCGTCCGGAGATCCTGCGCGATTATGTCGGACAACCAGAAGTGGTCGAAACCCTCAAAATTGCCATTGAAGCATCCATGCAACGCCAGGAGCCGATCGACCACGTTCTTCTGCATGGACCGCCTGGGTTGGGGAAAACCACTCTGGCCCATATTATCGCCAACGAGATGGGAGGGCATCTTACCGTGACCTCCGGTCCTGCCCTTGATAAAGGCGGCGACCTGATCGGGATACTGACGCACCTTGACAGCGGGGATATCCTGTTTATCGATGAAATCCATCGTATACCCAAGACCGTCGAAGAATTCCTTTATCCTGCCATGGAGGACTTCGCCATCGATTTCGTGTTTGACAAAGGCGTGCATGCGCGCAGCCACCGTTTCCAATTAAAGCGCTTTGCTTTGGTAGGTGCTACCACCCGAGTCGGCTTGCTGTCTGCGCCGTTGCGGGATCGTTTCGGTATTTTCAGAAGCCTGGATTTTTACAGTGAGGAGGATTTGATAAAGATTACCAAACGTTCGGCGGCCTTGCTTGGCGTTGCCCTAGAGCATGACGGCGCCGTCGCTCTCGCCAGGAGGTCCCGGGGAACCCCCCGGATTGTCAACCGTCTTCTCAAGCGGGTTAGGGACTACAGTCAGGTCAGGGCAGACGGAATCATTACCCGGTCTACGGTGGCCGCCGCCCTGAAACTCGAAGGGGTCGACGAGAAAGGCCTGACCGATCTGGATCGACGATACTTGACCACGATCATCAAATATTACCACGGCGGACCGGTAGGCATCGAAGCCATTGCGGCTACCCTTCAGGAGGAATCAGACACCCTGGTGGACATCGTCGAGCCATATTTGTTGAAAATTGGCTTCATCATAAGGACATCTTCGGGCCGAAAAGCATCCGAGGATGCCTTTCGGCACATGGGCTTTAAAGTTCAAACCAAGATGTTTTCGTAAGGGTGGGTTCAACGGTTTAGGGTTCCGGGTTCAGGGCTATTTGGAGGATAGAGGTCTGAGGTTTGAGGCCGGTATAGTGCGGTCCTTCTTTGCTTCAAACCTAAAGCGAAGCGCCCCTCCAACCTCAAGCCCTTACCTTGAATCCCTGAAGGTTGAATCCGGAATCTAGAACGGTCATCAACAACATGTCGATCATAACGCTACTAACGGATTTCGGTACAAATGATGAGTACGTCGGGTTGATGAAAGGAGCGATATTGTCGATCAATCCGTCGGCGACGATTGTGGATATAAGCCATCAGATCGACAGGCAGGACATCGGTCAGGCAGCCCTTGCAATTCATTCCGGGTATCAATATTTTCCCGATGGAACGGTGCACGCGATTGTCGTTGACCCCGGCGTTGGCACCGCACGGCGCCTGTTGGCTCTAAGATTGAAGGGCCATTGTTTTGTAGCCCCGGACAACGGCGTGTTGACGTTGCTGCTCGGTGAGGGACATATTTCTTCACTTAATCTGATAACCAATGCGAAGTATTTCCGGTATCCCGTAAGCTCGACTTTCCACGGTCGGGACATCATCGGTCCAGTTGCTGCGCACCTCACCTGCGGTCTGCCGGCAAACGAGTTGGGGCCTGAGATCCAGGTTCAAAACATTATTCGTCTCGACAACCTACTTGCCCGCTGCACGGATGACGGGGAACTCATTGGTGAAGTCGCAGCCATAGACCATTTCGGGAATTTAATCACCAACATCAGGTCCGATACGCTGAGCGAATGTCTAGAAGTCGGAGCGCCGGAAGAGATTCGGGTGAACATCAATTCCAGCGTCATCAAAGGCCTGTCTGAAACTTACGCAGGCAAAGGCTCGAATACCGCGCTGGCCCTTATCGGCAGCCGCGGGTATCTCGAGATAGCCGTCAATAAAGGCCATGCAGCACAATTGCTCAACGCCCAAAAAGGTGACCACGTGCGTGTGGCTGTAGAACGATTTTTAAAATCTTAAAATAGAGGATATTATATTTAACAACGATGGATTATTTTGAGAATGACCCAAATATTCCCGGGCGTGCTTTCAAAACCGGTAAAAGTTCAAAGCAAGATCGACGCTGGACCCTTTTATTCATTGGGAACCACGGCAAGACCATAACCCTCGAACGCTTTAAGGGAATGGTAATCGTGTTCTTTGCCGTGTTGTTTACCGCCCTTGGGATTTCTGCGGGCCTTTTTGTATGGAATCAGCGTATTATCCTGACCAATCACGACCTCAAAGATGAGTTGAGAAAGTTAAATGAACGCCTGGACGCCCTGAGGCACGAAAACGATATCCTGATGACCCGGCTGGTAGTGGCCGAAAGCCGCGTCATGGAAAATTCAGCCGTCAATAGGGATAAATCGGCCGCGACAGAGTTGACTGGCAAGAATCTTCCCGTCAGCACCGCTGGTGACGGAACCGACCTGCCGGCTGAAACGGACACGGAATCTCCGTCACCAAAAGTGTTGGCGGTGCAATCCAACAGGGCGGCAGGCGGTTCAAGCTTAAGTGTGGATATCGAGAATTTACAGATTTCAAATCCGCCCGACGACAACCGCTTGAGAGTCCGGTTCAAGATCAAGAATACCAGCCCGAAACCCCGGCGAGTATCAGGGCATGTCATTGTGGTGCTAAAAGGGGAACAGGCCCCTTCGCTGCCCATCCCCTGGATGCCGCTGGAAAACGGCCGGCCGACAGGCAATCAACGCGGGCATACCTTCGCGATCAATTATTTTTTAAGACCATGAGAGTTTCGACCCGCTCAACCAAATTCGCGGAAAAATTTCAAATCGCATCAATTTTTGTGTTTGCCGACGAGGGCAGTCTTTTGCTGGAAAAGGAATTTCCGGTCAGCCTCAGGTCTGAAAAATTCAAGGATACTGAACTTGTACCCGGGTTGCATGCATTACCGGCTGAAGCCGCCCCATCACTGACAGAGGACGGAGGACAGAAGACGGAAAACAGATGACGGAAGACAGAGGACAGAGAACAGATGACGGATGGCAGAGGACGGATGACAGAAGACAGATAACAGACAACAGAGGACAGATTTCTGAATTCGGAATTGGAGGCGCACAATGCGGATAGGGAGATGGTAGATTTGGGTGGCGTGACGTGAGTGGCAATCGGCATTCGACTTTGGGCGCAAGGCTCTAATTCCGAAGGCCGAGGGCAGAATACCCCCGCTGAGCGGGATGACACATCTATCTTAATGAAATCAAGGAGTGCCTCGAGCGCCATTTTCATTCCTGCACCGTTTGCCTCAAACCTCCAACCTCCAGCCTCCAACCTTACTAAACCATACGCCTTATACCCTTTGGTTGTTGCTAGTCCATGCTGCCTACCTCCCACTGCCGCAACGCGCAAATAATTTTGGCAATATAAGCCTTTCCTCTTGATTTTGCTGCGATCCATCTTATATTAAAAGGCTGTTTTTGCAGGACTTATCTAATTTAATTGGTCATAGAACGCCTTTTTTTCTTGACACACGCCGTAGAATTGTTTAAACATGCCGGATTCATTAAACTTAGGAGTGCGAAAAAGTGAAAAAATATACGTACAGTGCCAGAAAATCGGACAACCCGGGCAACTGGTGCCTGGTAGACGCCAACGGAGCTGTTCTGGGGCGTCTGGCGACCACGGTTGCCGCCCGACTCCAAGGCAAGCACAATCCCCTTTATACCCCCCATGTCGATACGGGTGATTGGATCGTCGTGATCAATGCGGATAAAGTCGTGCTGACCGGAAGGAAGTTGGATCAAAAACAGTATTATCGTCACAGCGGATACATCGGCGGTTTAAAATCGACATCGGCCAGGGAACTCAAGGAAAAAAAGCCCGAGGACCTGATCCGTTTCGCCGTCAAGGGCATGCTCCCCAAAAACAGGTTGGGCAAGAAGCAGTTAAAGAAATTAAAGGTTTATGCCGGTGACCAGCATCCCCATGAAGCCCAGAACCCAGAGGTTATTTCCCTATAAACCAACAGAGAATTTTGAGGACTTAAATGAATCAGGAAAATGTATATTATGCTACGGGCAGACGTAAGACTGCCATTTCGAGAACATGGGTGACACCGGGCAGCGGTGAAGTTACTATTAATAACCGTCCGGTGGCGGAATACTTCCCGGTTGAAGCGACCCGGGAGGAGATTTTTCAACCGTTTAAGCTCACCAACACGCTGGGATCTTATGATGTAAAAGCGACGGTTGGCGGAGGCGGCATTTCCGGTCAGGCCGGAGCCGTGCGGCATGGTATTACCCGGGCTCTGGTGAGCCTCAATCCTGACTTTCGCTTGACACTGAAAAAAGCCGGATTCATCAAACGTGATCCCCGGGTCAAAGAACGTAAAAAATATGGGCAGAAAGGGGCCCGCGCCCGGTTTCAATTCTCTAAACGTTAGAATTCCATACTTTGGAGATTTTACGGGAATAGGTGGTCGCCTATTCCCTTTTTTTTTGAATTAGCGCTGGATTTGTGTCATAAAACCAGGGGAAAGACCCGATACCAACAGTTGAGCCAAACCTTTTCCAGGGAGGTAAAGACATGCCGGTCGGTAAAATAGATCTTAATTCCGATGTGGGGGAAAGCTTCGGAAATTATAAGCTTGGCATGGACGAAGAAGTCATTCCCCTGATCAGTTCCGCCAATATCGCCTGCGGGTTCCATGCCGGCGATCCAGCCGTGATGAGGGGTACCATCGCCATTGCCCAGGAAAATGGGGTCGCCATCGGCGCCCATCCAGGTTTTCCTGATTTGGTCGGTTTCGGCCGACGCAACCTGGATGCTTCGTTGGAGGAGATAAAAGATTACGTGACCTACCAGATTGGGGCAATCAATGCTTTTGCCGTGGCCACCAAAATAAAACTGCAGCATGTCAAGCCCCACGGTGCACTGTATACCATGGCCTCGCAAAATCCCGCCATTTGGGATGCGGTCGCCGAGGCGATCGCCGCACTGGACAAGAAACTTATTTTATACGTGCTGGCCGGGGCCAACCGGCCGGAGTTGGAGGCCATCGGCAGCAAGCACGGTATTCGGATCGGTTTTGAATTCTTTGGTGATCGAGCTTACAATCGAGACGGGACACTGGTTTCGCGCCGGGAACCCGGTGCAGTGATCCATGACCGGGAATTGGTGGCCGACAAGGTGTTGAAAATGGTCCAGGAAGGTAAAGTGGTCTGTAAAGACGGCTCTGAAATCGACATGGATGCGGACACGATATGCGTGCACGGTGACAACCCCTCGGCGCTGGAATTGGTCAAAACCATCCGGAGTTCTTTGTTGGATGCCGGCATCGAGATCGTGCCGCCGGCCGATTTTTTGTAGACGTATAATTTCATTCTGCTTCGAATTTATTCTGTTCGCCACAATAATCAAAGAATTGATAGTTTTATATCAAAATCGAATTGGCTGGAGCAGTAAGTGTTGAACATCGAACGTCCAACATCGAACGTCGAATAATGATGACGCTACGCTTTATCTATATTTAAATCGACAGAATACCTTATTCGATGTTGAGCGTTCGACGTTCAATGTTCGATGTTCATTTGTTTCCTCTAATCTTAAACAGGCCGCCTTCCCGAGACGGGTGATCTATGAAGATCAGCGGCTACGCTCACAGCTGACCCCCTATGCCATACGATACACCCATATTCCGTTCGATGGGCGACCGTGCCCTGCTGGTAGAGCTGGGCGACAAAATCAGCCCTGCCGTCAACCAGCGTGTCCAGAAATTGTTTGCCGCCATCGATGTGGAGCGCATCGACGGCGTAAGGGATCTGGTGCCGAGCTATCGTTCGCTGATGGTTGTGTACGATCCATTGTGCATCGTTTCGGACAAATTAGAGCATCGGATTCGAGCTATCTATGGCAGACTAGATCAGGCTGAATTGCCGCCGTCTCGCACGGTTGAGATCCCTGTCGTGTACGGCGGTGATAAAGGACCGGACCTGGCAAGTGTTGCCGAGTATCGCCATATTACCCCGCAGGCGGTCATCGATTATCATACCCAACCGACCTATCGGGTTTACATGATTGGCTTTACGCCGGGATATCCCTATTTGGGTGAAGTGCCGGACGCCATCGAGACTCCTCGTCGTGAAACGCCTCGGACACTGGTTCCCCGAGGATCGGTAGGAATTGCCCAGAAACAAACCGGCATCTACTCCGTCGACAGTCCCGGCGGATGGCAGATCATAGGGTGGACACCGGTGAAGCTCTTCGATCCCCACAGGCAGCCGCCAAGCCTTTTGACGGCTGGGGACCGGGTTCGTTTCAAGGCGATCAGCACAAAGGAAGCCGCCCTATGGCAGCAGTAGAAACACTGAGGATCATTTCGCCGGGCATTATGACGTCTGTCCAGGATCTCGGCCGCTACGGGTACGGCCGATTTGGGGTTGCACCCGGCGGCGCTCTGGATTCATTCTCGCTGCGGGTTGCCAACCTGTTGGTCGGCAATAGTGAGGATCAGGCCTGCTTGGAAACCATGCTCCTCGGTCCCGGCCTCATGGCTTTGACCGACCTGGTGATTGCCGTAACGGGCGGCGATCTTCAGCCTAAACGAAACAAGCAGCCCATCGAGATATGGCGTTCGTATGCTTTCAAAAGGGATGACGTTTTGTCGTTCGGTCAACCGGTCAGCGGTTTTCGGGCCTACATCGCTGTCGGCGGCGGCATCGATGTGCCGCCTGTCATGGGCAGCCGTTCAACCAACCTGCCGTCCGGCTTCGGGGGTCATGAGGGTCGAACCCTTAACAAAGACGATGTCCTGGTCAGCGCGGCACCCGCCAGGCGCCTGGATTGCGCCGGGCGCCGATTTTACCCGCATGGGATTCCGCGCCATTCAAATCAATGGAAATTACGCGTCCTCTGGGGCCCCCAGGATGATCATTTCACCAAAGAGCGCCGACAGACCTTTCTGGACGGCATTTATACGATGTCTCAGAACTCGGATCGCACCGGCATACGGCTGGAAGGGCCCCAGGTTCAATGCAAGCCGAATATCGCAGCGTCGATCATTTCAGAAGGCGTGATTGCAGGTTCCATTCAAATTCCAGGCGATGGAAAGCCCATCATTATTCTGGGTGAGACGGTTACCGGTGGCTATCGTAAAATCGCCACGGTTGTTGCAGCGGACCTCCCGTCGCTGGGCCAGATCAAACCGGGTGACAGCATTCAGTTTGAGCTGGTTTCCGTGGATGAAGCGAAAAATGCGCTTCAAGAGATCGAGGGCCGGATAAATGCTTTCAGGCGGATGTTTAGCTGATTACTTTTACGCGGACTGCTTGCACCCCATTGCGCGTTTCTTTGACTTCATAGGTAACGCGGTCGTTGCTGGTCAGGCCAAAGAAGCCATGGTCAGCGATGTTTGAGCTGTGAAAGAAGATTTCCACCTGTTCATCGGACTCAATGAAGCCATAATTCTTTTTCTTGTTAAACCATTTAACGGTTCCTTTGTTCATTGGTCTCCTTATGTATATCTTTTAGTCCCACAGTTTATACATCTGATATTTGTAAGTCACACCCGGAGTGCAGATCAGTGCATGAAAAAAGCAGAGCCACTTCCAACTCTGCCGCCAGGGGGTGATGCATTTGTTGTTCGGTCTGGAAATCATATCAGCCGGCCGGCTTTTATCTCCAGACTAGATTCATCGGATAGGACTTGAGCCCCGTTGGAACCGAGAGCCTAGTGCTATACTGCCCTTGAACGCCGAAATTGTCAACAAATAACTCCTGCCGGATTTTAGGGGGCTTGCGCCATAGCATTGGATTGACAATGCCGGATCGAATGTTTTAAGGGTGGTTGATATATCTATCGAAAGGAATCCGAAATAATGTCGGTATCCAAATCCCTGCGCTGGACCTTTTATATCTTGGGTGGCCTGATCGCCGGCCTCCTTTTAATCATAATCCTCCTGGCGACGTTTCGCATTCCGATCGATCTGAGCGACAAAAAAGGCCTGGTCGAGTCGGCTGCATCCCTGGCCCTGGGGCGCCAAGTCAACGTCGACGACAAAATCGTGATCACCACATCAGTGCAGCCGTATTTTTCCCTTGAAGGCTTGCGCATATCAAATCCCAAAGGCTTTGAAGAAGGTGATTTTCTCAAGATGAATACCGCCGAAATTCAGGTCAAACTGCTGCCGCTGCTGCTGGGCAAGCTTCAGATCGCCAAATTCAGCGTCAAAGGGTTGGCCGTCATGCTCGTGGAAGACAAGAAGGGTGCAGTAAACTGGACTTCTCAGACTTCGACCGAATCCCAAACCGAAGCGCCCCCTCCACCCGAGCCGTCTTCAGAGGATAGTCAGCTGGAGCTGACATCCGACTCGCTGGTACTGGCCAAGCTGGTTTTAGAGGACATAGCGGTGCATTACCGTCGGCCCGGGCTGCCCGAACCCCTGCAGTTTAAAATAGACCAATGCACCGGGACCATGCTGCCCGGCAAGCCGTTCGTCCTTTCAATGAAGGGCAAGCTTCAGGATGAACCTTATGCCACCTCGGTGGAAGTCGGCTCCCTGCAAGAACTGGTGGAAGAGAGCCGGTCACGGATAGATATCGAAACCGAGATCGCCCAAACCAGATTCAAATTCTCAGGATCCTTGAATTTGGCCGAAGCCTTGCGAAGTGTGAACTTGAAGGCATCGGTGAGCGGCGATCGGCTGGAGAGCTTAAACGGGCTTTTGGATTTGGATCTGCCGCCATTAAAATCCTATACAGCCGGAGCCCGGCTTGCCTTACGCCGAGACCGCATCGATCTAACCGATCTGATTCTCCAGGTCGGCCAGAGCAAGCTGACCGGCAAGATGACCGCGGACCGCTCCGGGGGCAAGCCCGAGGCGACCGTCGCGCTGACTTCACCCCTAATCCAGCTCAACGATTTTGATGTGGGGGATTGGTCGCCGCAGGAACCCGATCCGGAAAAGCCGGTCCCTGAGAAGGATCCCGAGAAGGAAACGGCTGTCGAATCACCGAAAGACGGTAAGTCTGCTGCCGATGAAGAGTTGGAAGCCCTGTTGAGTCCGGAGGTGCTGGCAAGATATAACGTTCGTCTGGATGCCACCGCCAAGAAGGTAATGTTCGGTGCCGATGAGCTGGGCAGCGGTGCGTTGACCGCCAGTTTGAAGGATGGACGCTTTTCAGTCGATCCAGTCAAACTCAACCTTCCGGGGGGTTCCTTCACCCTGGCAGCCATCCTCGAGCCCGATCCCAAAGCCCCGCAGGCATCGCTGCGGGCGAAAATGGAAAAATTCGACTTCGGTGTGCTGGTCAGGCGGGCGAATCCAAAGGCCGACATGGGCGGCACCATCAACCTCGATGTGGATCTGAAGTCCTCGGCCGCCAGCTTCGACAAACTCATGGCCAACGGCAATGGTTACTTCGATTTTTCCGGCCGGCTCGAAAATCTCAAGGCGGGTATCATCGACCTGTGGGCGGTCAATCTGATTGCCGCCGTGGCCACCGGTAAAGACAATCAAGTATCTGAAATAAACTGCGTGCTCGGCCGCTGGACGATGAATGACGGCCTACTGACTCCCAGCATCTTTCTGATCGACACCACCAAGATCAGAATTTGCGCCAAGGGCCGGGTCGACTTCAAAAAAGAGGCTATTGATTTGAAGATGGCTCCCACGCCCAAAAAACCCGAATTTTTCAGCCTGTCCACCCCGATTGAAGTCCGGGGCAGCTTTGACGATTTCGGGGTGGGGGTCCAGCCCGGCGGATTGTTCGGCACCACCATCCGGTTCATTACCAGCCCGGTAACCGTACCCCTACGCCGGCTGTTCACCAAAGATCTGCCGGCAGACGGAAAGGATGTCTGCGGCATCGCCATCGGTCCCGAAAATCGTTCGGCCAAAGCGCCTGCGGGGTGCATGTAACATACTGAAGACCGGATGGACCTCGTCGCAGAAACATCATTGACTTTGGGCTTAGCCGAACTCACTTTTGTTGATGTGTTGTAAACCACTATAGCAGGGAGAAAAACATGCAGAAAAAACTTTTCACCGTATTCTTGGTCCTGGCATTTCTGGCTGCAACAATGGGGTGTGCTGAATGGAATCGCACTCAGAAAGGCGCTGCCATCGGTGCGGGCGCCGGTGGGGCTATCGGAGGCCTCATTGGCCACGCCACCGGCAGCACGGTGGCCGGGATCCTGATCGGCGCTGCTGTCGGCGGGGTGGCGGGGGGTTTTATCGGCAATTACATGGACAAACAGGCCGCCGAGATCGAGCGGGATATCGAAGGCGCCAAGGTCGAGCGGGTCGGCGAAGGCATCAAGATTACATTCAGCTCCGGCATCCTGTTCGACGTGGACAGAGCCGATTTAAAGGCTCCCTACAGAGGGGAGTTGTCACAGCTGGCCGCCATCCTCAACAAATACGAGGACACCAACATCCTGCTGGCGGGGCACACGGATTCCACCGGATCGGATGACCACAATCTCGAGCTTTCGCGCCGACGCGCTGATTCCGTGGCCAATTACCTGGCCTCCCAGAATGTCAACCGCGCCCGGTTTTCCACCGAAGGATACGGCAAGACCGATCCGGTTGCCAGCAACGACACTGCCGAGGGCCGGGCCCGGAACCGCCGCGTGGAGGTCGCCATCTGGGCCAACGAGAAGCTCAAAAAAGTAGCCAGGGACAAGACCGGCTAAAGGAGAGAATCTATGCAAAACATAAACAGGGTCTCAGCTGTCCGGTATGCGGCTCGCGTATTGGGGACCGCAGCGCTGCTCTGGACATTTGCGGCCTGTGATACCCAGTCCAATCAGTATGTCGAGCCGCCGCCGCCCAAGGTTACCGTGGCCCAACCGCTGCAGCAGGAGGTCATCGAGTATCTGGACTTCACCGGGAACACCCGGGCGGTTGAAAAGGTTGAAATCCGGGCCCGGGTTGCCGGATTCCTCAAGAGCATGCATTTTGCTCCCGGCACCCGGGTCGATATGGGCGAACTGCTTTTTGTCATCGATCCCAAGGAATATCAGGCCGCCGTCAACGCGGCCAAAGCCGAGCTGACCGCCGCCAAAGCCAATCACCACCGGGCCGAAATCGAATACAAGCGCGCCAAAAGGGTTTATGACAAGGGTGCCGGCCGCGAAACGGATGTCGTCAAGTGGCAGGGGGAACGCGACGTCGCCCTGGCGGCTATCGAGCGGGCCAAGGCGCAGCTCGAAAGGGCCGAGCTGGACTAAGCTACACCAGAATAAAGGCGCCCATCAGCGGGCGGATCGGCCGCAACCAGGTGGATGTCGGCAACCTGGTGGGGGAGGGCGAACCGACCCTGCTGACAGAAATCAGCCGCTATGATCCGATGTACGCCTATTTTCACCTCAACGAGAACGACCTGCTGCGGGTGATGCGCATGTACCGCGAACGCATCACCGAGAAGGGACTCAATCCCGATACGGATCCTGATTCCGAGGCGGAAATCTCGATATTTCTGGGACTGGCCAATGAGGAGGGTTTCCCCCACGAGGGGGTGGTGGATTTTGCTGAGTCGGGGGTTGATCCCAAGACCGGTACCTTGCGCGTGCGGGGCGTCTTTGCCAACGAAGGTCGCGTCAAGGTGCTCGTGCCGGGCCTGTTTGCCCGCCTGCGTCTGCCGATCGGCAAAATCGACAACGCCCTGCTGGTTTCCGAGCGGGCCATCGGCGCCGATCAGGGCGGCACTTACCTGTTGACCGTCAATAGCGAAAACACGGTTGAAAAGCGGCCGATTCGTCAGGGCCAGCTGGTCGACGGCTTGCGGGTGATCGAAGAAGGCCTGCAGCCCGGGGAGGCGGTGATCGTCAAAGGCGTTCAACGGGCCCGGCCGGGCGCCAAAGTCGACCCGGAACAAATCGATATGAAAATGCTGACGGCCGCGGCCATCAAAGCCGCGGCTGAAGCCAAGCTGGATCAGGCTCAAACCGCATCTGCCGGACCTTCAGGAAATGAGTCGACTGCTGAAGCAAAGGAAGAGAAAAAGGAATGATGAATGTTGATTGGAGAATGGCGAATGGTTGATGTCATCTTGCAGCGTCGTTCTTCAAAATTATGTATTTAAGGACGACAACGTTTCTTCATTCATCCTTAGACATTCATCCTTTGTCATTCAGCGGGGGGAGTACACCTATGATTTCCAAATTTTTCATCGAGCATCCCATTTTTGCCAGCGTTATCTCCATCGTTATCGTCATTGCCGGTGCGGTGGCCGTTGGGGTGTTGCCCATCGCCCAGTACCCTGAGATCACACCGCCCACCGTCGAGGTCAAGGCCACCTATCCGGGGGCCAATGCCACGGTGGTGGCGGAAACGGTGGCCTCGCCTATCGAGCAGGAGGTCATCGGCGTCGAAAACATGATTTACATGTCATCGGTGAGCGCCGGTGACGGTTCCTACACCCTGACGGTGAGCTTCGAGGTCGGGACCGATCTCGACATGGCCCAGGTGCTGGTGCAGAACCGGGCCAAACTGGCCGAGCCCAAATTGCCCGAGGAAGTCCGCCGGGAAGGCGTCAATGTCAAAAAGAAATCGCCCAACACTCTCATTTTCGCCTCCCTGTATTCGCCGAACGGCCGCTTTGACGAGCTTTTTATGGCCAACTATGCCACCCTGCGGATTCGTGACACCCTCAGCCGCATTCCGGGGGTGGGCGATGTGGTCATTTTTCCGGCCAGTGATTACAGCATGCGCATCTGGCTGGATCCCCACAAGCTCAGGTCCCTGGACATGACCACCGGCGAGGTGCTGGATGCCGTGCGGGAGCAGAACGTGCAAGTGGCCGCCGGGCAGATCGGGCAGCCGCCCGCCCCGCGGGGACAGAGTTTTCAATACGCGGTCAACGTGCTCGGCCGTCTGACCGAAATCGAGCAGTTCGAGGATATCATCATCAAAACGGCGGAAGGCGGCCGGATCACACGCCTCAGGGATGTCGCGCGCATCGAACTGGGGGGCAAGACCTACGATGTCACCTCGCGCTTGTCGGGAGAAACCGCGGCCTCCATCGGCGTCTACCAGCTGCCCGGCTCAAACGCCCTGGATGTGGCCAGGCAGGTCAGGGCCGCGCTCAAGGAAATGAGTGCCTATTTTCCCGAGGGATTGGAGTACAAAATACCCTACGACACCACCATATTCGTGGACACCGCCATCAAACAGGTCTACATCACCCTGCTGGAGGCCGTGATACTGGTGTTTCTGGTGCTCTTCCTGTTTTTGCAGGACTGGCGGGCAACCCTGATCCCGGCGGTCACCATTCCGGTGTCGCTGATCGGAACCCTGGCGGTCATGCTGCCCCTGGGTTTTTCCCTCAATCTGCTGACCCTGTTCGGGTTGGTGCTGGCCATCGGCATCGTGGTGGACGACGCCATCGTGGTGGTGGAGGCCACGGTCGCCCACATGGAGCGTGGCATGCAGCGCAAGGAGGCCGCCATCAAGGCCATGAGCGAGGTGTCCGGGCCGGTGGTTGCCACCACCCTGGTGCTCTTGGCGGTTTTTGTGCCGGCTGCCTTTTTACCCGGAATCACCGGACAGCTTTATCGTCAGTTCGCCATCACCATCGCCGTGGCGACCATCTTCAGCTCCATCAATGCGCTGACCATGAGTCCGGCCCTTTCGGCGCTGCTGCTGCGGCTCCCGCCGGAGAAGAAAAATTTCTTCTTTCGCGGATTCGACAAATTTTTTGCCAAAACCGAAAATGGCTACATGAAAGTGGCCAAAATGTGCACCCGCCGCGCGGCCATTATGCTGCTGCTGGCCCTGGGCCTGGCCGGCCTGACGGGCTGGCAGTTTACCCGGCTGCCGACCGGTTTTCTGCCCACCGAAGATCAGGGCTATGTCATCGTGCACGTGCAGCTGCCCAACGCCGCCGCCCAGGAGCGCACCAACGAGGTACTCAACCAGATCGATGCGATCCTCAAGGGCGCCGACGGCGTTGCTGAGTGGGTTGTGCTGGGCGGCTATTCGCTGATTGATTCCACCAACGCCTCCAACGCGGCCGTCGTCTTCGTGACCCTGGATCCTTGGGATGAGCGCACCGATCCCGGCCTGAGCCAGGAGGCGATCCTGGCCAACCTGCAGGGTCAATTCAACCAGATCCAGGAATCCATCATCTACGGATTTTTCCCGCCGGCCATCCCCGGCCTGGGGGTCGCCGGCGGTTTTCAGATGCAGATCGAAGACCGGGGCGGCGTGGGCCTGCGGGAGCTGGACGTCATGGTCAGAGAGATCATCCGGGACGGCAACGCCCAGAGCCAGCTTGCCGGTTTGAACACCACCTACCGGGTGGACGTGCCGCAGCTGTTCGCCGAGGTCGACCGCACCAAGGCCAAAACCCTGGGAGTCCCCTTGACGGAAGTTTTCGGCACCCTTCAGGCCTTTTTAGGATCGGCCTACGTCAACGATTTCAACAAATTCGGGCGCACCTGGCAGGTCAAGGTCCAGGCCGACCATCGTTTCAGAATCGAGCCCCGGGACATCGCCGGTCTGGAAGTGCGCAATGCCGATGGAAACATGATACCCATCGGAACCCTGGTCGATGTGGACCGCATCGTGGGGCCGCAAACCATTTTGCGCTACAACCTGTACCCGTCGGCTTCCATCACCGGGGCGGCCGCACCCGGATTCAGCTCCGGTCAGGCCCTGAACCTGATGGAGCAGATCGCCCGCAGCAAATTGCCCGGCTCCATGGGCTTCGAATGGACCGGCATGTCCTATCAGGAGAAAAAGGTCGGCTCGGAAGCCGTCATGGTTTTTGCCCTGGCAATTGTCCTCGTGTTCCTGGTGCTGGCCGCCCAATACGAAAGCTGGACCAATCCGGCGGCGGTGATCATGGTGGTGCCGCTGGCAGTGCTCGGCACCATCGTGGCGTTGATGATGAAGGGCACCGACAACAATGTCTACACCCAGGTCGGCATCGTGCTGCTGATCGGCATGGCCAGCAAGAATGCCATTCTGATCGTGGAGTTTGCCATGGCCGAGCGTGGGAAGGGCAAAGCCATCCTGGAGGCGGTGGTCGATGCCGCCAGGCTGCGGTTTCGGCCGATTTTGATGACATCGATTGCGTCGGTTGCCGGTTTCATGCCCCTGGTGGTGGCTTCCGGCGCGGGAGCCGCCAGCCAGCAGGCCATCGGTATCGCCGTGGTGGGCGGCATGATTGCAGCCACCTTCATGTCGCTGCTGTTCACGCCGGTCTTTTATGTGGTAATGCAGAAGCTGGGCGGCTTTCGTAAAAAAAAGCCCGCCGCAGAAAAGCTACCAAAGGAAAAGACCGATGGATCCGAAAGGGAGGTGCCGGCTGAGGTCTAGAAAAGATCTCGAAAGATTGGGAACCTGAGTTGGCATTCATTCGAGACAAAATCACAGCCCCGCGTCCTATCAAGACGGCACAATATTTAGACGCGCGGCAGAAAATAAAAACGAAAATAAACCTTCACCTAACGCCGAAGGCCCAAGGCCGCTTCTCAGCCAGCACGATCCTGGTGCTTGGCTGGAAGGCTTCTAGGCCCTCTTAATTTGGCCTTCTCTTTGGATTAGATCCCCAGAAAAGCCTCTCTGAAGATGTCGCTTGCAAGCAGCTCCCGGCCGGTGCCTTCAGCAACTATTTTACCGGTTTGCAGCACGTATCCCCGATCGGCCAGATCCAGGGCTTCGCGGACATTCTGTTCCACCAGCAGGATAGTGATGCCCTCGGCCTGGAGCTTGCGGACCGTGTCGAGGACCTCATCCACCAGCATAGGCGCCAGTCCCAGTGACGGCTCATCGAGCATTAGCAGCTGCGGCCCGGACATCAGCCCGCGGCCGATGGCTACCATTTGCTGCTCGCCGCCCGACAGGGTGGAGGCCGGCTGATTCTGACGCGCTCTTAACTGTGGGAACAGGTTGTAGACAAAGGCGAGGTTTTGCTGAATCTGCTGCGGATCGTTAAGGATATAAGCGCCCAGCATCAGGTTGTTCTCCACCGTCAGGGGTCCGAAGAGCATCTTTTCTTCCGGTACATATACGATCCCCAGGCGGACAATTTTCTCCGTGGGCAGGTTCTGGATTTCCCGTCCCTGGTAAAGGATTCGGCCTTCAAAGGCGGGCTGGGTTCCCATCACGGCCCGCAGCAGGGTGGATTTGCCGGCGCCGTTGGACCCCACCACACAGGCGGTTTCTCCGGAATTGACATTCAAAGAAACCCCGTGCAAAACCGGCAGGCCGGAGTAGCGGACCTTGATGTCTTCTATTGCGAGGATGGGTTCACTCATTGTCGATACTATTTGCGTTTAAAGAGCTTAGAGGTTTTTAGGTTTCAGGTTTCAGAATCCTTAAGGTTTCAGGTGTCAGGTTTCAGGTGTCAGTAGTCCGATGACAGAGGACAGAAGCCAGCGGACAGACTGTAAACATCTGTAGGTAAAACAGCTTTCTCAAACTCCGTTTTCTGTCATCCGTCATCCGTTTCCTGACACCTGACACCTGAAACCTATTCCCTCCCTATGCAAACTCCTCCCCATGTTCTCTAACGTATCTCTCACCCAGGTAGGCCTTGATGACGGCCGGGTCCCCGGCGATTTCTTCCGGATTGCCTTCGGCGATTTTTTGACCGGAATCCAGGACGATCACCCGGTCGCTGATTTTCATGACCAGCTCCATGACATGCTCGATCAGCATGACGGTCACCCCCAGTTCGTTGTGCACGTGTCTAATGCTGGTCAGGATCTCTTCGATTTCACTGGGATTCAACCCCGCGGCAACCTCATCGAGCAGCAGCAGTTTGGGATCGGTGCCCAGGGCGGTGGCCATGGTGACGCGCTTTTGAGCCGCCACGGGCAGTTCGCTGACCAGATAATCGGACAGATCCCCGAGTTTCAGATAGGCAAGAATTTCGTCTGCCTTGGCTTTGGCCCGGGCCCGGGAACGCTGCCGCATGAAGCAGCCGACCATCACGTTTTCTTCCACGCTCAGGTCTCCGGAGGCGACATACACCTGGAAGGTACGGGCCAGACCGCGGCGGGCGACCTCATGGGCTTTTAATTCGGTGATGTCTTCGCCGTCAAAAAGGATTCGACCGGAGCTGACCGGGTGCAAGCCTGAAATACAATTGAAAAGGGTTGTTTTGCCCGCCCCATTGGGTCCGATCAAGCCGAGCAGCTCGCCTTTTTCCATGGCGAAGGAAATGTCGCTGTTGGCCCTCAGACCGCCAAAATCCTTGGTGACATGTTGAATATCGAGCAGCGCCATTACTTGCGTTTCCTTCTGCGGATTTTTTCGACAATACCCCAGATTCCCCGGGGTTCGAAGGCCGAAACGGCCATGATGATCATGGCATAGATGATCAGATCGATACCGACCAGTCCCGCCGTGGCCCCCAGCCACTCTTTGAGATAGCTTTTGAGCGGTATCAAAATGCCGGCGCCGATGATCGGGCCCCACAACGACCCAGCGCCGCCCAGCATGGCCATCAGGGCGATCAGGATCGAAATGTCCAGGCTCATGGTGTCTTCGGGCTCAATGGCTTTGATATAGCAGGCGTGAAAAGAGCCCACGACACTGACAAAGGCGGTGGCGATGGCATAAGTCTTGACTTTGGCCCAGCGCACGTTGATGCCCAGCGAGCGGGCCACGTCCTCGTTGTCCTTGATCGAGCGCAGCTGGAATCCCAATCGCGATCTGCGAAACCAGTTGATATACAAAATACCGATCAGGAAAAAGCCCAGGATGACATAATAGTAGTAGACATCTTCCTTGAAAACCAGGCGCCAGAAATCCGGCGGCTGATATTTGATGGGCGAGATCTCGAGGCCTCTGGCGGCGCCGACAAATTCCCAGACTTCGAACAGGGCTTTGAGCACCAGGGACGTGGCAATGGTGGCGATGGCAAAATAGTGGCCTTTCAACCGGAACAGCGGGTAACCGATAATAAAGGACCAGCCGACGGACAGGCACATCCCGATGGGCATGGACACCCAGAAAGGAATATCCCAGCGAATCAGCATTACCGCGGTGGTATAAGCCCCGATGCCGACATATTGAGCCTTGCCCAGGTCCACCTGTCCGCCGTAACCCCCGATGGTATTCCAGCCCATACCATAGATGGAGAACATCAGAAACTGGATCATGGTAGCCATGGCAAAGGCCGACAGCGGCAGCAGCGGAAAAACCAACAAGAAAATCAACACGGCGGCGGCAATCGTCAGGTCGATGCGGGGAAAGTCTGAAAAATCCAAAGCGTTTTTTATTGTTTCCATCCAAACAATCCCCTGGGCCTGAAAACCATAATGACGAAATATGCCAGGTACACCCACATGTACTTGAAGGAAGTCATGGGAACATTGGCCATCCAGTCGATGTTGAAGGTATAGGTGATAAAATCCCAGAATCCCGGAATCTCGGTGATCATCCCCACCACCAGCCCGGCGAAAAATGCCCCGGGAACGCTGCCGAAGCCCCCCAGGGCAACGATCGCAAAGGCGATCATGGTAAACAAGAGCCCCATAAATGGATTGACCGACCAGAAGTTGACAATCAGCGCGCCGGCGACGGTGACAGTGCCGCCGCCAATTCCCCAGGCCAGGGCGTTCATGCGCTGTGTCGGTATACCCATGTAGCGGGCACCCTGGGCGTTTAAAGCCGTGGCTCTCAAGGCCTTTCCGACCTTGGTGCGGTTCATCAGCAGCCAGACACCCCAAAAGGCCACGACGGAAAGCCCGGCGGCCGCCAGCTTGGTTGCCGGAAGAATGACGCCCATGCCGATATCGAAGCTTTTGCCGACCAGAATCCCGTGATGCAGGGCGCGGTCCTCGGACCCGAATATGAGCAGGGCCAGGTTGCGCAAAAAGAGCATCAGCCCGAAGGTGCCGAGCAATTGGGCGATCATGGGGCCTCTCAGCAAAAACTTGACAAAACCGGTGTAGCACAAAATTCCCAGCAGGAAACCGACTGCAGCCGCCAGCGGCAGGGTCAGCAATGGATCGAGGCCGGTTGCCGTCGCCGTCAGCAATCCGGTATACATGCCGATCATCAAAAACTCCCCGTGGGCGAAATTGACGATATCCATCACGCCGAAGATAATCGTCAGGCCCAGGGCAACCATGGCGAGAACCATTCCGATCAATAATCCGGCAACTATGGAGCTGATAAGAATATCCATATTAAATTCTGTACGTTGCAGAGACCGAAACCACCGATGCCCATCCGCGCCGTAAAGACAGGGATGGGTGGTGGCTGTTTATGTGTCTGTTAGAATTTAGGGAAAGGATAGATCATGTCGGCTGAAGCGACATCAAAGGGATAGACGATCTGCAGGCCGATGCTGCCGTCGGCTCCTTTCTGGTACTGGCCGATGAGGCCGGAGCCCATCACATTCTGGCCCAACTCTTCGCCGGCAGTCGCAAATTTGATTCCAGCCCAGGGCACCACCAACTCCTTGCCGGCGATCTCGAGGCTGTTGGCCGCTTCCTGGATGTCGGCCGGTTTGGTCGAGCCTGCCTTTTCGAGCACATGCACCCAGGTCTGCAGCCCGGTGAAAGCTCTGGCCGACGCCCCACCGAAATCATTGCCGGTTTTGGCTTTGTAAAGCGCATTGACCTGCCCGGCCACGGGTTTTAACTGGACCACCTGGGGCAGGAAAACGGTGCGGGTTAAAATGCCCTCGATGCTGTCTCCCAGGGTGCTGCGAAACTCGGGTTTGTCGAACCCGGCATCCTGGCCCCAGATGATCTTCGGCTGGACCTTCTGGGCCTTTAAGGTCTTGATCATCAGAATGGCATCCGAAGTGTAGGAGGCAAACAAGAGCACATTTGCCCGGGACGCCTTCAGGGAGCGCACTTCACTGGAAAGATCCGGCGCCTTGGCCGAGTAAAGCATCGATTTTCTGAGATTGAATTTGTACTGGCCGGCAAAATCCTTTATCACGGCGGATACGAAGGACCCCCATTCGCTGTTCTCGCAGGCCGAGGCGACGTTGGCCAGATCTTTCATCGGCACGGGGCCAACGCCCTGGACCTTGCCCTGGGTCAGGCCCACCAGCAGTTCGAAAAGGTCCTTGGTAAACCAGACGTCATGCGGGGTGGTGCGCCAAAACCATTTGAAGCCCCGTTTGGTAAGGGCAGGGGAGGTGGAGGTCCCGTTGATCATGGGAACACCGTGCTGTTCGGCTACGGCGCTGACGGTCTTGGTCACCGAGCTGTGGTAGCAGCCCAACAGGCCGTCGACCTTGTCGTCCAGGATCAGCTTTTTGGCCAGATCCGCTCCCAGGGTGGGATTGCCTTCATGATCCTTGAATATCAATTCAATTTTGGCGCCCCCCAGGGCCTTGATTCCGGTATTTTGGGCCATGGTAATACTGACGTCCGACATGGTGTTGTTGGCAATCTCCGCCGCCAGTTCGGCGCCGGCTCTGAGCTCGCGGCCGGCCGCCGCGGCCCCGCCCGTCAGCGGGTAGATCACGCCGATTCTGACGGTATCGGCTGCCATGACGCCGGCAGGAATAATCAGGCTTAATACGAGCACGAACATTGTAAGCTTAAATACTGACTTCATGGTATGGCCTCCTTTGTTGGACAGGTTGAAAAACTACCTTCATGATTAATAGCCCGAGATCGCAGGGCAGTAGATAGGCGGTCACAAGTTTCTGACGAGGATTCAGAAACTATATAGAAGCCAGTTCGGCCTGTTAAGGTGCAAAGGCGCATTTCAAGGGAAATATGCATTCCCGGGGGTATTCAGGATTTGGGGTGAGATCTGACAGCAGAAATTGAAGATGATCTAACGGCCGGCTTTTGAGCCGCGAGAATCGCAGGCATGGGAAGAAAATGGTTTTTTATTTTCTTTTCATGCCGAGAATCGCAGTCGGCTCTAACGCACTTGATAGGCGGAGCGTGAGCGGAGCCTGTCAAGTGCGTTAGAGCGAAGCTCGACAGCCGGCCGATAGGCGGATGGCCGAAGGCCAAGCGAGCTTTAGCTCGCGGTCCGCCTATCAGTTATCATTCTGTTCTACAAAACAATGAGGCAGGGCGATATCAGGCCCTGCCTCCGGTTTCAAAGACGATGACGCGGACTTTCCTGTTCATGAATCAGTGGTCATGTTTGTGATGGGCTTTGGGGTGACCCTTATATTCCAATTTACCTTTGAGCTTGGGGATGCTGTCCCCTCTGTCATTGCCGATGCCCAGGAAGATATACACCGGATTGGCCGTATCGGACAAATCGACGCCATCTGCTTTGACATGAAATTTATAGACGTCGATATCGACTTTCTTTATCTTCATCTTGACTTTAACACCATCGATGACACAGTAACACTTGTACTCTGTGCCCTTTTGTTCAAAATTACCGGCAGGAATCGTTATAGTGGAGGTGCCTACGCGTACGGTGACTTTCTCATTGGGTGGATTTATGCCATCGCTGTCTTCCTGCAGAACGGTGATTTCTCCTTTCAGATCGTATTTGTCACCGCTCGGCCTATCCTTGAAGTAAATCTTAGCCTTGTCGAGCTCGACATTCATGATATAGGGCACGAAGGTGATGGTATGCATGCTATCGTCCAATTCCGCACCTGTGGCGATGATCGAGAGTGTGGATAAATCGGCTACTACGAGGGAACGATCAGCCAAGTTACTAGAAATGCCATAGTACAGATTGGTCTCCGGATGAAAATCTCCGTGATGTGTGTAGATTTCACTCTCTCCCACAGAGTGAGCCAATCCGGTAGAGGGATCGACAATATACACATTGAAGTCCCACCATGAATTCTCTAGAAAAAGTACATCCCAATTGTCAAAATCAAGACCATACTGCCCCGTATTTAGTCCTGATTCCCCCACTGTAGTGGCAATGCCGGTTGCTTTGTCGATAGCAACAAGGTTGTCTTCATGTGGATCCCACCAGCCGTACATCCGGCCGGCCGAATCCACTGTAATGTTGGTAACTGCAGTGGGGGTAGGGTTGTCGCATGAGCCATCCGGGTTCAGACCCCAACAAGGGAGGCCGATCGGTGTTCCTGCGCCCGTATCCATGTCGATCTCTATCAGGCCGTTGTACCTGGGATCCATGATCGATGTTGAGCCATAGAGTTTATCCGTGGTTGCATCATACTCCATCCCGTTTACAATGTAGCCAACAGGACCGATTGTTCGGATGGTCGCACCGGTTTCCGAATCGATTTCCACGAGCGTGCTGCCACTGCTATAGCCATCACCTGTAGTTCCCAAAAGAACAGCTCCCCAAGCTGCGGCTGCACAAAGCATCATTGCCGTAATTATGCCTGAATATGCCAGCAGTTTTCTTTTCATGGCGTCCCCCTTCGGTTTTGGATTAGGTCTTGTCGACAGGAGATAGAGATAAGACATTGCGTTCTCAATGCGAATTGATAGAAAATGGTGGATTGTGTATAGACTACAGCCGCAGCCTAAGACATTGAAGCACCCATGCCCACGAAAGACAACCCTATTGATAGCTGCAGCAGGCTCTTTTGTCAACATTGTTTGTTGATGCGAAATTTGGCATTTAGTCAAATTCGAGCATTGCACCCCGGGATGCTTGTGCTCCGGAGATTGACTTGCCGGATTCAGGTGAGTTTTGCAGAAAACTGATATGAAGTAAATGACGGCCTGTTTTGTTAGGGAAGGTGGGCCAAAGCAGGTGCGATGTTCAAAACTTGGTTGGTGAATTACTAGGGGAAAAAGAGGTCATGAATTGTTTGCAAAACTAACCGAAGGTTAAGCAGCGATCGTATTTGTGAAATCTACTTTGGCGCAGCCAATGTCCAGCTGCGGGAGGATTTCGTTAAATGGTGAGGATGCGTTAGAACATCATTTTATCGAGTCGCCGGCTCTGTCGATCACATCTTTAAATCCGGCTTTTACCAGAGCCGGGTTCAACAGCATTTTAAACTTTTTATCTCCACGGGCGTCCACAAAAGTGTCCTGAAACGTCAGCTCCACTTTTTTCAATACTTTTAATCCATCGTCCACCAGGATAAAGTGGTAATTGAATACACCAAAGACGAGGGCACCCGCAAAGATGGCCAAGATCAGAAGTTTTTTCATAAAGAGCCTCCCCAATCAAAAGCTTTTCGGCCATGCGCCGATTTCGGCCGTAGTTGAGAAATATCGCATTTGTGACGGTACGTAAGCATTCAATAGGACATACGAGCTGCTGAAATAAAACACCCCAAGCTCAAGGTCGCCGTTGCCCCCACCTCTTTCGATCATTTCAAAGTCGCTGCCAAACTCATGGCTTCTCCAATTGTAAGAGCAAAGCTGAATGGCAGTGATTCCCGTCCAGCCTCTGGTGAAATCGGAGTATTTTGTTTTATCGAGAGTTGTCAATACAGCCCCTAGAAATGTTTGCAGTGCGAACCCCGCTCTGCCGAAATTGCGGTACTCGCTTTTTGACAAAGGTTCGGATGTGTGAATGGTAAACCCGGAAGATGATGAAGACCGTAAGTCCCAGTTTTTTCCCTGGGATTGAAGGTAAAGAGCATGACCAAGCTCGTGGGTCAGAACCGAAGCCACGGCGCCGGCAGCTAATTTCAGCCAGTTGCTTTCCTGAAACGACTTGGAAGATATGCCGAAAAGATAGAAATCAAAGCCGCTTTGCGAGTTGGCCTCAGCGGGCGCTGTTAACAATATCCCTGCTGCCAGAAATACGGCCATCACAGTTGTTTTCATGGAAAACCCGGTATTCCGTTTGGATGTTGGTTGTACTGGTTTGAATTTTTCTGGGGTTTTGCATCTTTAATGCAATCAACATGCCAGGATCGGGATTAAGTAGAATTTTTCTTGGAAGCAATCCGCTTTGAATGGTTGGAATGCGCTAACGGTCTGGAATTAAGAGTATATGAGGGTTTTTGTAGAGACTTTCGAGGTGGTTGGTGAAGTGGCCGTGATCTGAACAAAATGACCTTTATTACAGGGTAATATTTACCGCATTTGCTGAGGGAGTTCCCCCGGCTTATAGGCCGACACTTCGAGGGATCCTAAACCGGCATCCTGAGCCCAGACCGGATACCGGCAAATCAAGAGAATTAGCGCCACAGAAACGAGTCTGAATGACCTGTTCACTTTCGCTCCCCCTTTCCTGCTCCGTAGTAATCGTATCCGATAATGAAAAAATGGGGAATTGCTGGCTCAGTGCGAATCAAGCGAAAATGGTTAATTGGTATAGGCTTCGCTCGGGGGCGTCGTGTACCGCCGGTGGGAATGGATGAGGGATCGGCGATCCGAAATCACATCACGTCAGAAGATATCGACCTTACCCTGGGGATGGTCTCAAAGTATTGGGATAAGCAAAGCGTAAGACATTTGGCGTAAACCACATCGGATGTTCTTTTTGCATACCAGAACAATTTTCTGTCGGATGAAAGGGACAGCTCGTCAATTATTGAGCACATTTTCAATGGTTTTGGCGATGGTTTCCATCGAAAAAGGTTTGAGAATATATTCACGAATTCCCAAATCTTTGGCTTCTTCCGGGGTAATCGTCCGGTTGTATCCGGAGCACAAAATCATGGGGATATCCGGCCGGATGTGCATGAATGCTTCCGCCAGTTCGACGCCGGTCATTCTGGGCATTGTCTGGTCGGTGATGACCAGGTCGAAAATATCTGGTTTAGCCTTGAAGGTTTCCAGCGCGTCGAGGCTACTGGTTTTAGCAGTTACATGGTATCCCAGACGTTCCAAGATTTGCTGCCCCATATCAACGATCGCCTTTTCATCGTCGACCAGCAGGATACGGCCGCTACCAAGCGAAACCTTCCGGTTAACGCTTTTTTCGATTGGCCGTGATATTTCTTTTGCAACCGGCAGGAATATGTGAAACGCTGTGCCCACTTCCGGTTCGCTTTCAACTTTAATAATGCCCTTGTGCCGTTTGACGATTCCATGCGCGACCGCGAGTCCCATGCCGGTTCCTTCTCCCGGGCCTTTGGTAGTGAAAAAAGGTTCGAAGATTCTCGGCAACAGTTCTTGGTCGATTCCCGGCCCGTTATCCGTCACGGATAGTCTGAGGTAAGATCCTTGATTCAGGCCCGGATTTTTTGAAGCCCTGCGGGCATCTATCTCCGTGCCGGTCAGAGACACTTTCAAAGTTCCGCTTTTCGTCCCCATCGCGTGCGCCGCATTGGTAGATAGATTCATCACCACCTGGTGAATTTGGGTCGGATCTGCAATAACAAATTCTGTTTCGGCCTGGACGTTAGTAAGAATTTCAATTGTGGCGGGCAGGGAGGCTCGCAAGAGCTTGAGGGCTTCCTTCACGATCGGAGCGATCTGCAGAGGTTCCATTTTTTGATCATGCTGGCGACTGAAAGTCAAAATTTGTTCCACCAAGGCCTTGGCACGATTGCCAGCCGTGAGGACCTCTTCAATCTGCGATCGCGAAGTATTCTCGGGTGGCAAATCCAGCAAGGCCAGCTCGGTGTATCCGATGATAGCTGATAGGATGTTATTAAAATCATGGGCAATGCCGCCGGCCAGCGTGCCGATCGCTTCCATCTTCTGTGCCTGGTGAAGTTCCTTCTCCATCTGGATCTCGCGGGTGACATCGCGGTTGACAGAAACATAGCTGATGATATTGTTCTGGCTGTCTCTGACGGGCGAAATGGTGACTTCGAGTTCACAGATTGTGTCATCTTTCCTTTTGGTACTGATTCGTCCGGACCACACCTTGCCGGCTCTCATGCGCTTCCACATCGACCTATAAAAGGAATCAGGATGTTGATCGCTTCTGAGGATTTTGATGTCTCGGCCGATTATCTCCTTTTGAGAGTAGTCGGAAATTTTTTCAAAAGCCGGATTGGTGTAATGCACCACACCTATTTTGTCGGTGATCACAATTCCTTCAGCAGCCTGTTCGATGGCGGTTGCCAGATGCAATAATTCTTCTTGAACTTTTTTGCGATCGGAGATTTCCTGTTTCAGATCCTCATAAAGCCCGGCGTTTTCCAGTGAAATCGCTGCCTGGGAGAGTAGAATACGCAGGACTTTGATCCGGTCTTCCGTGAAAGCCGCGGTGGTCAGGTTATTTTCGAGGTACAGGACCCCGGAGGGTTTATCCTTTTGACGGATGGGCATGCATAAAATCGATTTCGGTTTATTCCGGTGGATATACAAATCATGATCAAACTGTTTGGCTTCGGTCGCATCGTGAATGACAAGATCTTCGGCCGAGCGGAATACGAAGCGTACGATGTCCAGCGACAACTCTTGACACTGTTCTACCGGTGCTGATTGCAACACCTCGATCTTGAGCGGATCGGCAATGATCGAGGCCTGAATATTCAACTGCCCATCGGCAGTCAGAATCAAAAAGCCTTTCTGGGCCCCGGCGTTCTCGACAATGTAAGCCATTAATTGCTTCATCAATTCGGCCATCACAACCTCACCGGATATGGCCTGGGAGGCTTTCATTACGGTCGCCAGATCCAGATGCTCATGCTGCTTGGAGGAAGAAGAGTCGGCGGTACTGCTAACAGCCTGGCTATCGGCTGTTGAGACATTCGAACTGATAGTAAGCAATTGGCCGTATCGTTTCTCCAGGTCCGTGATCTTCGCCAAAGCACCCCATTTCCCATAAAGACGATGAGCTTCCTGCAAATAGGCCCGGGCGATAGTGGTCTTTCCCCGCTCTAGATAAAACCTGCCGGTCAGCTCATTGGCCAATGCTTCCTCGTTGGTATAGTCATTTTTATTAGCCAGCTTGATTGACTGATCATAAAAGTCGCCGGCCTTCTCATTTTGGCCCAGAATCCGATGGCGTTCGGCCTCAACCAGGAAAAATTTGTGCTGATTATTCATAGGGGCATGGCGAGCCCATTTTTTCATTTTTTTCTGGTTGGCGGCCACCTTTCGTAATATGCGTCTTTGTTTGGATCTTTCACAATTCGGAAATACTGCAAGATGTGCCAAGGAATCATAAAAATGGAAAAGAGGAACGCCATAGGTTCCTACAATGCCATCCAAATAGGTTCCAGTCATGATTGCATTTTCTGCGGCCTGAGCGTACTCACCAAAAAGATAGCTTAGATAGAATTTGTGAAGATACAAGTTGCATAGGAGGGTTCTATCCTTGGCTTGCGTGTGCAGGGAAAGCATAGACTTTTCATCGTAAAAATCACCAATCAATGCGCACGGATCAACAGATCGTCCTCTTAAATTTTGAACAGTTTGACGGTAAATCCTATGCATATGAAGGGATGGTTCATGTTTGAGTTGGCGAATCCCATCATTATATGTAGCCATTTCTCTTGCAACCAATCCCAGTTCTTTTCCGGATAAAAATGAGTAAAAAGTATAGAATACCGCGGAAAAGCCGGCATATTCGAAATCTCCAGTCTCCTGTCCGCTCTGAAAAGCCTCTGCGAAGGGAGTTATGGTTTCTCTTAAGTGCTTCTTCCAATGCAGGATGAAGGCAAAAACCATAAAGTACGTCCTGGCTTTTAATTCATTGGATTTGAACCGTTCCAGAACCTGCAAGGCCAGTTGGCCAAACTTATTGCCGGACTCGACTTTTCCTAGAACACCGCTAAGAATCAGGCCGTAAACAGCATACATGAAGGCGGACTCAGGCGCATTGCCATGTTTAACCGAGAAATTAACTGCTTTGATGACAATGAGTGGGAACAACTGGGGATTAGCAAAATATGCGGCTGAACATGCACGCATCATTATCCGCACGGATGCCAGCTTCTTCGAATCCTTCATCTCCGGAAGGTCAACTAATTTATCAATTCGCCTTCCGATTAAGCCCATCACAGTTCTTGCCAGATGCAAAATAATTTGAAATTTATTCGGAATATCAGGCAGTCTTACACCTAACAGTCTTAATACAGGCCGTGCCGTCTGCAGCGCTTCTCGCAGCATATATTGTGCCTTATATGCATCGATTTGTGCTTCGTAGACCTTAACCTTATGGATCACAGTTCTTGCGTTCTGAAGCACTATTGCAGCCAGCTTTTCCATTTCTCCGTATTCCGCACATAGATACGCTGCTTCGGTGGCCTCAACATGAAGAGTCAGCGCTGTTTCATAATTACTTGTCCAGCCGTCTTCACCTAATAACGATATACCAACCTGGAAGTAATTTAGCGCCGGTTCATACGCAGTAGAAACTTTTGCTCTCTTTCCAGCTTTAAGATTGAGATATGCCAGTTCGTATCGATCTGACGGTCGTTTTATTAAATTTCGGCCAAGATTTAACTGATTCACAATGTCAAATATTCTTTCCTGCTTCCGCTCGGACGGTGTGTTCTCAAGAATATGTAATCCCACTTGCCGGTGGATTGCCTGTCTTTCCGATTCGGTGATTAGCGAGTACGCTGCTTGCTGAATCCGGTCGTGAATAAAGCTGTATTCATCAATTAATTTTTGGCCCAGCGCCGCCCGAAGCTCAACTTGGACTTCAGATGAATTCCCCATCGGCACGATCAACCCATCCGCCACTGCAAGCTGAAGCGAATTGGCCGTGTCTTCCAACGTCAGGTTGCAGACCCTGGCAAGAGTCTCCAGTTTGAATGGATTACCCAGACAGGCGGCCAGTTGCAGGACACGCTGGGTATTGTCATCAAATTGTTGAATCTTGTGTGTGACCAGTTCGACCACGTCGTCTTTTAGGCCGGTCTTTTGAACCTGGGCCAGGTCCCACTGCCAGCAACCGACCTGACGGTCGAATTGTAACAGTTCCTGGGCATAGAGTGATTTTAAAAACATTTCGGCAAAAAAAGGATTGCCCTCTGTTTCTTGGAAAATCAACTCTGCCAATGGCATGGCTCGCTTTTCGTCACAATGCAGGGAATCAACGATCATTTGGCATATGTGAGTGTTGTCAAGAGCAGTCAAATGGATCCGGTTGATATCGGTTCCCTGTTTCGCGATTGAATCAAGGGTCGCCACTAGAGGACCTTCCGCGTCGACCTCACTATCTCGATAGGCGCCGATCAACAGAAGATAACGCAGCTTTTCGTCCATAATCATGAGTTCGATTAGCTTAAGCGAGGCAGCGTCAGCCCATTGCAAGTCATCCAGAAATATTGTCAGGGGCTGCTGGGATCGGCAAAAGACGCGCATAAAATTTTGGAATACCAGGTTGAAGCGATTCTGGGTCTCAATAGGACCCAGTGTTGCTACAGCCGGTTGCGGTCCCACAATAAGCTCGAATTCAGGGATGACGTCGATGATGATTTCCCCGTTCAGACCCAAAGCATCGAGAAGTTGTTTCCGCAAGCGTAGCAGGTTGGTATCACTTTCGCTCAAAAGCTGCCGCACCAGTTCCTGAAAAGCGCTCACCAGGGCACTGTAGGGGATATCACCCTGTAACCGGTCATGCTTCCCGGAAATAAATCTAATCTTGCCCTCGCTGCCACCTAGTATGTTCGCGTGTTTGTAAACTTCCCGAATCAGAGTCGATTTTCCGATACCGGGCGCGCCCGTCACCAGCAGGAGCTCGCGGTTTCCCTCAGTCACGCGTCTGAACGCCTGCACCAAGGCTTCATTTTCTTTCTCCCGGCCATACAATTTTTTCTGAATTTGAAATTTATCGGCCACATCATGCTGTGCAATGGAAAAATTTTCAACTGTGCCTCGTTTTTTCCACTGATTGAGGCACTCCTCTAAATCCAATCGGATACCGAGGGGGCTCTGGTACCGATCCAAGGCATTTTTGGACAACAATTTCATGATAATATTGGAAATTACCTCGGGTATGGAGGAATCTATTTTGTGCGGCGCTTGCGGCACCTTGGCGATATGGGCGTGAACCAGTTCAAGTTTGTCATCCGATTCAAAAGGCCTCTTTCGACAAAACAATTCGTAAAGGGTCACACCGAGGGAATAGAAATCAGTGCGGTAATCAACCGAATGGTTCATTCGGCCGGTCTGCTCCGGTGATATGTATGCCAGGGTGCCTTCGAGAACATTCGGGTGCTTCAAAAGAGGATTTTGGAACGCCAGGGCCGTGGCCATTCCAAAGTCGATCATTTTCAACTGCCCACTAGCCGGGTTGATAACAATATTAGAAGGATTGATATCTTTGTGGGTGATGCCGGCTGCATGGATCTTGGCGATGGCGTCTGCAATTTCTACCGCGATGCATAAACATTCTTCCAGACTGAATTCTTTGGCAGTAATTAATCGACTCAAGGAATCCCCGCCAAAGTCCTCGAATACGATGAACGGTTTTTCCCCATGCATCTCCATCGCATACGCCTTAACGACACAATCAAGCGCTAAGGAGCGGATGATAGTATATTCGTGCTGATACTGGGCGACGTCAAAAGGAGAGCCATTGTCTTCGTTGAGGACCTTCAAAATCACCGCCTCGTTGCTTTTAGCCCGGCGTCCCCGGAAAACAAGAGTCTTGTCGCTTTCGAATATTTTTGCCACGGTCTCGTAACCGGGGAGACGGTACATAGAGATCCTCCATTTTAAGCGAAATTGTTAAATTTGATGCAGTTACTCACTAAATTTCAATTAGTCACTTAATTTAATTTATTTAACTATTTCAGGTTATTAGGAGTGTTTCTTGTTGACATTCAATTGCAATTGCGTCTAATGATATGGGGATGATCCTATCTTCGATCATTATGTTGGGTTTTGATGAAAGCACAAAAATGGCAGTCAATTTGGTTGGTCCGCCGGAGGCGGAAAAACCCGACATAAGATATCGGAATACTCAACCCAACCTAAGATTAAACCGTGACCGATGTTAGAACCAGGTCCATGTTACGCATAATTTTGCAGATCAAATATTCCATCTAACAATAACATTACATCTTAATTTTTGCCCATCAGACGGACCTTTGGACCTTAGCGATTTTTGCAATCTTTATTAAGACTGCGTTTTCGCGAAGTTAGGATGTTTCCTACTGTACACAATTGATTATCGACCGTTTCGTTTTAAACCTTAAAATTAATTATAAAATTTTGGGATATGAATCATTCTGTGGCACCAAAATCCATCTCATCCTTGCCGAACGACACTTCCCGAACGTCCATAGCAGTTATTGGACTGGCCTGCTGGTACCCCGGTGCTCGCAACCCCCGCCAGTTCTGGGAGAACATCCTGGTACGCCGCCGCGAATTTCGCCGGCTTCCCGGACAGCGCCTGTCATTGAACGACTATTATCACCCTGATCCCCATCACCCCGATAAGACATATGCCCGGCAAGCTGCGGTAATCGACGGATTTGATTTCAACTGGCAGGACCGGCGCATCCCATACAGAACGTTTTGCTCCACCGATACGGCCCATTGGCTGGCATTGGAAGTGGTCCTGGAAGCCATACAGGATGCCGGCTTTAGCCGCCATACCCTTCCCCACAATCGCACCGGCGTGATCGTGGGCAATACGTTGACCGGGGAACAGACTCGATCCCATACAATGCGTCTGAGATGGCCGTATATACGCCGGGTTTTTCGGGCCGCTGCACGGGCCGAGGGTCTCTCGGAGACGTTGGCCGATGAAATTGAAACCAGGCTTGAATCCTATTATAAATGCGTGTTTCCGGCCGTGAATGAGGATACCCTCGCAGGTGGTTTGTCAAACACGATCGCCGGAAGGATTTGCAATTATTTAGGGCTTTACGGCGGAGGGTATAGCGTGGATGGCGCCTGCTCGTCATCCCTGCTGGCAGTAGCAACGGCAGCGTCCGGCCTAATGAGCGGCGATCTTGAATTGGCCGTAGCAGGCGGAGTGGATATCAGCCTCGATCCGTTCGAGCTGGTCGGTTTTGCCAAAACCGGTGCCCTGGCCCGAGACGAAATGCGGGTTTATGATCAACAAGGCAGTGGATTTATTCCTGGTGAAGGCTGTGGCTTTATAGTTCTGAAACGCCTGAAAGACGCCCAACGGGATGGAAACTATGTCTACGCGGTAATTCAGGGATGGGGTATTTCCTCTGACGGTGGTGGATCTGGAATTACGGCTCCCAATGTATACGGGCAAGTCCGGGCTTTACGGAGAGCCTATGCCCGTTCACCTTACACCATGAGAAGTTTAAATTTTTTGGAGGGGCACGGAACCGGAACTGCGGTCGGCGATAGTGTCGAACTGGAAGCCATCGCCCTGGCTATGGGTGACGGTACGTCGCCGGGAAATGGACGTGAACGTTCCTGCGGCGTTACATCGTTAAAGTCCCTTATTGGTCACACCAAAGCAGCGGCAGGCATCGGTGGTTTCATCAAAGCCGTGCTTGCAGTTAATCGGCGGGTCCTTCCGCCAACGGCCGGCTGCCGCAATCCGCATGGCGCATTTGACAGCCATGCTGACTGTCTTTATCCCATATTAAATGGTGAAATCTGTCAGTCGGACGAGATTATTCGAGCCGGTGTCTCCGCCATGGGTTTCGGCGGCATCAACTGTCACGTGACCCTTGAGTCAGGTAACGAACCCAGCCCTCGTCTGAAACCGGACCTCGAAGAAAGAAGCCTGATGGCCTCACACCAAAGAACTGAGATTTTCGTGCTGACCGCCGACTCCACGAAAGACCTGGGTAAAAAAATCAGGGATTTGATGGAAATGTCAGAGGGGATCAGCATCGCCGAGCTGGCGGACCTGGCGGCTCATTTAAGCGATGGCATTAGTCAGGAGGCGCCAATTCGAGCCGCCGTAATTGCCGGTCGACCCGACAAGTTGCTAGATCGTCTCGGCAAATTGGCGACATCGATCGCAGAACAATCCCTGATCGAAGGCGAGCTTTATCATGAAACCGAACACTGGATCTGGTTGGGCAACCGCGTCAACCGGACGCGCGTGGGATTGCTTTTTCCGGGGCAGGGTTCCCAGAAGCTCAGTATGGCCCGTAGCCTTGTCGAACGATACCCGTGGGCCAGAAAGCTGATCAATGAAGCGAATCAATGGTTGCAGGAGACGGGCGGCGATTCCATCAAAGATTTTATTCTCTACACTCCCGAGCGTGCTCAGGATTCGCAAGCAAACAGGAATTGGTTTCGGGCCCTGTCCGAAACCGAGGTCGCCCAACCTGCAATATGCTTGGCCTCTCTGCTGTGGTTGCAGTTCCTGCACAGGTTGGGAGTTACCGCGACGGCTGTAGGCGGGCACAGCCTGGGAGAATTGACAGCCTTCCATGCCGCGGGTGCTTTGGCATCGCTGATCTAATTCGCTTCGCCGGTCTCAGAGGACGCGCGATGAAGCGTTCCGGCCTGGCGGCCGGGGCGATGGTCGGTCTGAAATGCTCACATGAGCGGCTCGAAATGATCCTCAATAACATCAATGGCTATGCCGTTTTGGCGAATATAAACAGCCCTTGCCAAATGGTATTATCCGGAGAACTATCCGCCATTGAGTCAGCTGAGATGATCGCCTCGCAGAACGATATTCCGTTCCAAAGACTGCCGGTTTCCAGTGCCTTTCATTCAAAGCTGACCGACCGTGCTGCCAGGGTGTTGGAACTCGAATCGCCGCTGCCGGAAACCCTCACGAATCTTGGCTTCCGCCTTTTTTCCAGTGTCGCTGGACAGGAAGTTGGACCCGGACTTTCTTTGCACAAACACTTTGCTGATCAAGTCCTGTCCCCGGTTAACTTTGTCGCCATGATCGAATCCATGATCCCGGTTTGTGATATGTTCATCGAAGTGGGACCCGGCCGGGTTCTTACGGGTTTGGTAGACGATATCAGCGGATCTGAAGGCCCGTCCTGCATGCCGGTCGAATCGGTACCTTCCAGGGATGCCGACCTGAACATGTTGCTTGCCAGGCTCTTTATTCAGGGAGTGAATATTGACTGGGAAATCCTGTACGAAGGACGCCTGGTGCGACCGTTCGTGCCTCCGTCGCAGCGGCTCTTCATTGAAAACCCATGTGAACAGGAATTCGATTTACCCCATGCCTCCGGCGACAAAACCCGCAGCCTGCAACTGCAATCTCCAGCTCGCCTGCTCGCGGATATGGCTCGATTGCCCCATGACAAAATGGTTGCTTACCTCGAGACCCGCGGCCCCTTCTTGGCCCGGGTAATTGCGGCCGACGTAGAACATGCCGCTGGTGGCGGAATAAAGGAGCCGGCCAGGCATAGGACTCATGAGGACAAAGACCATCCGCCAGACCAACACTTGCCGGCGGATATCACCGACACCGCGCCAAAGGTTGAGACCGGCGACGATCTGAAATCCCTGCTCTTCTCAATGGTAACGGAGATTACCGGCTTTAAGCGGGACAGCCTCGATCTGAATATGCGTTTGCTGGACGACCTTAACCTGGATTCCATCAAAGCCGGCGAACTTGTCGCCAAAGCATTAATTGCAACCGGTCTGGAAGGACAACTGGAACCGCTGGATTTTGCGGATGCCACCCTGGCGCAGATCCATCAAAAACTGGTAGAACTCAAAACCAACACCACACAGGGGACAGCCAGGCAGGCGAATTTCGACCCATTGGAAACAGTAATGGAGCAGGCCGGATATCTTACGGGTCGTTCCCGGGAATCTCTGGATATTGAAGCCTTGACAGAGAGTGACCTGGGCATGGATCTGGATATGCTGAAAATGTTCCTGCGACGTCTGGCGGCCGCACTGAAGATAGAAACGAATGTCGATCCCGTGCCGCTGCTTGAAAGAAGCTTAAGGCAAATCGCGGGCGTCCTGGAAAGGCTCGTTAAAGAGCAGATCCAGGAGTCGTCGCTGCTAAGCAAATTGGAACTTGATTCCTGGGTTCGTGACTTTGCGGTCGAGCTGATAGAAGAACCACCGCCCCCTTTGCCTGAATCCTGGGGCAAGCGCCGGGAAGATGACTGGCAATGCGCGAATGTGTTGATTCTCTGCGGACCGGACAGGACCGATGTGCATCTCCATCTACGCGATGGCCTGTTAAAGCGCGGTGCCCGGGTGCATGTTGCCAGCTTTACAGACGCCGAGCAGAAAGCCCTGGTAGCGGACATCACATTCACCCATCTCATTGCTATCCTGCCTTGGAAACCGGGCACTTTTGAAGCCAATGAAGCCTACCTGGAAAGTGTTGTTACGTATTTAGCCAGCTTGACACCGTCGCCGCCGGCAGCCGATGCGCCGCGTCGTCGAACCGCGCTTACATATCTCCAGTTCGGTGGCGGCTATTTTGGTTCCCAACCACGGATATCCGACCTTAATCCCTGCTGTGCCAACGCCCTGGCCAAGAGTATGCACCTGGAACGCAGAGATCTGCGCGTGCGGGTTTTGGATTTCTATCCGTTTTTGGACGCAAAACAGGTATCGGAAATAGCACTCCGGGAAATAAACACCCCGAATGCATTTGCCGCGGTGGGATTTGACCGTACACTGACACGGCGAGTCCAGCGACATCGTCTGATTCAGCCGACTGATTACAAACCCAGAACTTTGACCTGGTCCGGCGATGATGTCATTCTTGTCACCGGCGGTGCCAAAGGCATTACCGCCGCTTGTGCACTCGGTGTGGCCCGGGCCACAGGGGCTCGCATGGTCCTGGTCGGCCGGTCGCCCGATCCGCATGGTTTATCCGATCAAGCATCGCCAAGCGAGATCACCGAAATCTTGCAGAAATACTCTGCCGCTGGCCTATTTGCGAAATATTATAGTTGCGATGTTTGTGATCTTGAAGCGGTGGCAGCTATGATCGATCGGATCAGACAAGAAATCGGACCCGTCAGTGGCGTAATTCACGGGGCCGGTTTGAATCACCCCCGGCCGGCAAGTCAAGTCTCGGTGCCGGAAGCGATCCATGAGGTGCGCCCCAAGATTATGGGCGCCTTGAATCTCATGTATGTGTTGGAGAACGACCCGCCCAAGCTTTTTGTGGGATTCAGCTCCATTATCGGGGTGACCGGCATGGCAGGCAACGCCTGGTACGGATTTTCAAATGAGTCATTGGATGTCATCCTGCGCCAATTCGAGACAAATCACTCTGAAACTAAAACTCTGGCGGTGGCCTTCAGCATATGGCGCGATGAGGGCATGGGCGCACGACTGGGCAGTGTCGAGCGTTTAAAGCTAATGGGAGTCGATGCCATTCCGACCGAGGAAGGCGTCCGGCGTTTTGTGCACCTGTTTTTGAATGATCCCGGTGTGCAGCACGTTATCGTATCCGCACGCCTGAGCGGATTGGATACCTGGGACCTCGACCCTTACCCACTAGAGCTAAACGCCAGATACCTTGAAGAACCGCTCGGTGTAACACCGGGCGTTGAATCCATTTTTCGAACCCATTTAAACCTGGAAAAAGATCCCTATTTAAAGGATCATAATTTCAACGGATCTTACTTGTTCCCAACCGTATTTGGGCTTGAAGCCATGGCACAAGTTGCAGCACACGTAACGGGGATAAGTGATTTCAGCCGAGTACGTATCGAAGATATTAATCTGAAACGCCCAATAGTTGTGGATCCGACTGAGGGCGCGGAAATAGTTGTATGGGCGCAAGTTCAGGAGTGGAAGTCCGATTCAGATAAGCTGGTTGTTCGCTCCGGAATTACCAAAGCCCAAACCGGGGGAATGGCCGATTTCTTTTCGGCGACGTTCGTTTTGGGTCTGACGAATGACGCACCGAGTTATAAAATTGACATCCCCGATGAACCGCTGAATATTCAACCACTGATGGATCTCTATCGCCCAACACTTCTATTCCAGGGCACACGTTTTCAACGAATTAAGTATGTATGGGAACTTGCAGCCAAGGGAGAAATTGCAGAACGAGTGGTCTTTAGCTCGAAAGCCGAAGGGCTTTGGAAAGTTTCAGAAATGGCTTTCCCGGAAGCTCCGAATTCCGTCTGTATATTGGGAGATCCCTTTTTCCGAGACTCGCTGCTTCAATCCGCGCAACTGCTTGTACCGCAGAAAACCTGTTTGCCGGTTCACATTCGTCGGCTTGAGATCTATCCCTCAGACATGAAAAAACCCTTGACCATGTTTGCGACTGCGCAACTCAATCATATGAATGAACAGGAGATTGAAGATACGGTTGTTGCTGTAAACGACAAAGGATGTATTCTGCAGAAGCTTGAGGGCTACTCATTGAAAGTTCTGCATCATCATACCGATTATCCCACCGCAACCGACCTTATCTGTCCCGATCACAGAGACAACCAAATCGTCTCTGATAAATTGCAGTACTACGGTCAGACATCGAATTTGCATGTTCCTAAGGTTTTATTAAAACACCTGCCGGGACTTCACAATTTAGATAGTGAAGAACGGCACAAACGGGAACTCCCCTTGCTGAAAGAAACTGTTGTTCTGGCAACGGATCAATATCCGGACGAGGAAAAGAGTTTTAATGTTCAGTGGCTTAAATCAGGCAAACCTGTTGTGAAGGGTGACGGAATTAATAATGTGGAGATTTCCGTTTCTCACGATGAAGGATTATGCATTTGCGTCGCCGGTCCAGAAGTTCAAGGTTGTGACATTGAGCCCATAGCCCAGCGAAGTCGGGCTGAATGGTCTGGGCTCCTTGGACCGCAACGTGAGAAAATTTTAGATTTAATGCTCAAAGAGACCGACTCGCTCGATCTGGCCGGCACCATGATCTGGTCTGCTGTGGAGGCTTTACGGAAGGCGACCGGAAAAAGCGGCGAAAACTTGCATATTATTGAGAACAAAGATGATTTTGCTCTTTTTAAAAGTACGTCTTCTGAATTGCCCATCCACATTCTTACCCTGCCTTTGGATCTGACGCTGGGACCCAGGAGGATTTTGGCGTTGGTCGTCAGAGAAGTTAGTCAACATTCAAGTCAGGTCTCGCAGGATGATTCTAACAGCTATAAAGGATGTGAAGATCTCTTTGAAACTCGCCAATTTGACACCATTGCAGGCGGTCCTCAAGGTCAGGGAATGTTTGTGCGCCGGTTTCCGGTCACCTTCAAAGCCAATTCACAGCTTAGCCGGACCGTGTATTTTTCGAACTATCTATTTTGGCTTGGCGAGGTCCGGGAAGCATCTGTATGGCCAGTTCTGAGGAAGGTAACGCAACAATTTTCAACGGGTAACTGGGGGTTAGTAACTAACAATCTTCATATGCGCGTTCTTGGAGAGGCTACGGCTAAAGATCAAATCGAGATCCGCTTGTGGGTTACCGGAAACGGTGGTGCTAAGAACGCTACCATGGATCTCACTTTTGACTTTCGGAAAATATTGGCGAATCGAAGATATGAGCGCTTGGCCTGGTGTGAGCAACAAGTCACCTGGGTGAGGATTCTGGAGCATGGGCAAGTCAAGCCTGAGGCCTACCCAGAATATTATTGGGAATTAATGAAAGATATGCTGCCCCGCTACGATGCCGCCAATGTCCCAGAACCATTGCCGGAAACTCTTAGACCCTTGCTTGAGGCTGAAGCAGATATCTGCCGGTATCAAGCGCTATCCGGACCTGTTGTTCGATCCGTGCTCCATGAGCAAATTATTGATACAACGCTTGACAACTCAAATCTGGTGGGAAATATTTATTTTGCCAATTATTACAGCTGGATGGGACAAACTCGCGACCGGTATTTTTTCAATCTGATTCCCGACTATTTCCGGGGCACCGGGGAAAAGGGTGAACTGCTCTGCCTCGAGTGTCGTGTCGATCACCTGCGGGAAGCCATGCCCTTCGATCGTATCGTCGTGACCATGGCCCTGAAAGTATTGAACACTTTCAGTGCCACCTTTTATTTCGAGTATTTCCGTCAGGAACCGGACGGTACCCGCCTGAAACTTGCCGTCGGAGAACACCTGGCCGTTTGGGTAAAACGGGATGAACAGGGCCGGCCGATCCCGGCCCCCTTTCCCCAGCCGGTTCTGAATAATTTCCAGCAAGCTATAATCGCCAACAAGACAAACCATCATTGTATTCAGCCAGCCGCTGCCCCAAAAGAAGTCGATAAAATCAAAGAGCCGGGCTTTCCGTGTTAAAATATTATTCCTACTCCACTGCCTTTATCCTTGCGCTGCAAAGAAATAAAAATCGGTTCGAGGATGTCAGAGTATCGTCAGGTCTTCGTCCTTTAAATCCGAGACAAACATGTGACCCGGCGCGTGGGTGATCACCCGTGCAAGGGGGACGGATGTGGCCGCCAGCTGCGAAGTGACGCCGCAAGCCCAGAAAACGGGGATTTCACCGGGCTTGATCGTTACCGGATCGCCGAAGTCCGGCCGGTCAAGATTATCGATGCCGATTTCCCGCGGGTCGCCCAGATGAACCGGCGCCCCGTGGGTCAGGTGAAAGCGGGTGGTGACCTGCACTGCTCTGACCGCCTGCTGAGGCGTCATCGGCCGCATGGTGACCACCAGGTTGGCGGAAAAGGGCCCGGCCGATCGGCAGGATCTGCCGGTGATATACATGGAGACGTTCTTGTCTTCCTCCATGTTGCGGATCGGAAGCCCTGCTGCCAGCATGGCGTTTTCGAACGAAAAGCTGCAGCCCAGCAAAAAGCTGACCATGTCAGCAGCAAAATAGTCCCTGACGTCCTCGAGATCGGTTTTAAACTCCCCGTTTTCAAAGATTTTATAGCGGGGCAGATCAGTGCGCAGATCCGCCCCGGGAGCGATAACGGGTTCGGTCTGACCGGGCTCCAGAACGTCCAGGATCGGGCAGGGCTTGGGATTGCGCACGCAGAACAGCAAAAAATTGAAAGCCTCGGCAGCCGGCAGCATCACCAGGTTGGCCTGCAGGTATCCCGATGCGGATCCCGAGGTGGGGGTCGTCCACTGCCGGTTACGGATTTGTCGGCGCAGCTGCTGCGGAGAGATAGCGGGATTCATTTTATTGGTGACCTCCTGTTAACAAAATAGTACTTTCGTACGCTACGTATTTCGGAACCTTTTTTCTAAAGCGATATAAGCCTAAACAACGATAATTTCCTCAGGATATTGGCCCAGCTGCTCCAGACCATCTGAGGTGACCAAATGGGTGTTTTCGATGCCGACCACACCTTGACCCGGAAAAACCAGCTTGGGCTCTACGGCGATGATCATCCCTTGCTGCAGGGCCAGATCTTGTCCGGCCGCCAGAAAAGGAAATTCATCCACCTCCAGCCCGAGACCGTGACCTACAAATCGGATGCGGTCCCTGCCGGCGGCTCCCATAAAATGGGCGCTGTAGCCGAGCGCTTCGGCCAGGGCCATAGCCTTGGCGTAGACGGCGCCGGAGACGACACCGGGTCTGGCAACGTCTTTTACGGCCTGCTGAATTTCCAGCATGGCCGCGTGGGCATCGACGAGTTCCTGCGGCAGCGCTCCTAAAGAGAAGATCCGGGTGTGGTCGGACAAGTAGCCGTTGTGGGCAAAGACGTAGTCGACCAATATCGGTTCGCGGGGCTGAATGGTTTTGAAACCGGGGCCCTGGGCCATGGCCGGGTTGGGGCCCACCCCACCGGTGGGAGACGCCAGGTAGCTGGGAACGGCTCCGGTGGGGCCCGACATCAGATGCCCGTAAAACATTTCACCGCCCCACAGCCGCATCCGGACCACCCCCTGATGCCCGAGCCGGCGCGCCTCGGCCTCGACCTTGCCGGCCAGCTCCAGTTCGCTCATGCCTGCTTGCAGAATGCTGGGCACGTGTGCGGCGATCCGGTCCGAAAGTTCGGCGGCCCGGCGCATGATGCCGATTTCATAGGCGGATTTCACCGCCCGGATCAGCCTCACAGACAATGATATGTCCACAATTTCGGCCTTCTCAAACAGCGCGCGGTAGCTGAAGAACATATTGGCCGGCAATACATCCAGCTCAAGTCCCAGGCTGCGGGGCGGCCGACACCCGGCGGCATTCAGGATGCCCGGAATCTTTTTGGGGCTGTCCAGGTCGACAATCTGCTCGATGGCCGATTCGGCCCGGGCACGCTGACCGCTTTTGTTGACCATCAGGATCGGATCCCCGTGGTCCGGAATATACAGGTTGGCTCTTTGAATGGTTCCCGCAAAATAAAACAGGTCTGCAGGCTGCACAATCAGGGCGGCATCGATGTTGTTGTCTCTGAGGTAATCCTGAAATTTTGCGATTCTCAGGTCAAGCTCGGATTTCGGTGTGTTTAATTCGCTGGGATACATTTTTGGAGTTCTCATTATAAATATTTTTTGCCACGATTTAGCACGAATTTTCACGAATTTATTTCAGCGGCCACCAGCAGGGATTAAAAGATGTTCTTTTCCTGATCGCGTGGCTGTAACCTTCTATTGGAAGATAGAATCGCCAAAAAATCTTTTGGTCTAAATTCGTGCTAATGCGTGGCTTCTTGAAGGGAGTCGGCTATTGTTTCACGATAAATAAGCAACACAATTGGTGGTGTCAAGGATTTACAACGATTGATCAACCCAAGTCCGATCTTTTTTATCAAGGAGTTGTCAATCGCTTTTGGACAAGCTTCCTAAAATATATTAAAATATAAATACAAATGTAGACAACGACAACAAAAGCTGCGGGCATGGACGATAGCCGCTACTAGTTGAGACATGGAAAAGCTGGATTATTTCATCAGGCGGTTTTTGCTGGTGATTCCGACATTTTTAGGGATCACCCTGTTGTGCTTTGCCCTGATTCAATTCGTGCCCGGCGGACCTGTGGAGCAGATCGTCATGCAGATGAAAGGTATCGGGGCGGCGGAGTCCGGCCGGAGCACCGGGGTCACCAGCTCCATCACCGCTGAACAGCGCAAGGCCATCGAAGCCCATTTCGGCTTCGATAAACCGTTTTACCTCAGATATTGGAAATGGCTTGTGACCGACCGGCTGGGGATGCGCATGGAATCATACAAATTCCCCAATAAAACCGCCTGGCAGCTGATCAAGGCCAGATTCAAGGTCTCGCTCATTTTCGGCATCACCGGATTCGTTTTGTCCTATCTCGTCTGCATCCCCTTGGGTATCCTCAAAGCCCTGCGCCATGACAAAGCCTTTGATCTGATTTCCAGCGTCGTTGTTTTTGTCGGCTATGCGATCCCGCCCTTTGCCTTCGGGATGGTCCTCAAAATGTTTTTTTGCGGCACTGTCGACAACCTGTGGGATATTTTTCCGGTATCCGGATTCCGTTCCGACAATTATATGGATCTGACCTTCTGGGGCAAAAGTGCCGACATTTTTGCGCACATGTTTCTGCCGGTGCTGTGCTATGTGATCGGCAATTTTGCCGTGCTGACCCTGCTGATGATAAATTCACTGCTGGAGCAGATCGGCAAGGACTATATCCGCACCGTGCTGGCCAAAGGCGGCAGCTTCCGGCGGGCGATATGGGGACACGCCCTGCGAAACTCGCTGATCCCCATTGCCACCGGATTCGGCTCTATCTTAACGGTGATGTTTGCCGGCTCGGTGATCATCGAAACGGTGTTCGAAATACCCGGTATGGGGCGATTGAGCCTGGAGGCCATCGTCGGCCGCGACTACCCGGTTTTTATGGGCATTTTATCGCTGACCGCCATCCTGGGCCTTGTCGGCAACATACTGTCCGATTTCATGTATGTTTTGATCGATCCCAGGATAAATTTTCAACAGAACTAGCTATCGAACTGAATGAATCAACAGTACTTTAAATTGGTTGCTATTTTATGAGTACTGGCGTTTGACCAAACTGTGGCGTGTTGGAACAATGGAATAATGGAATCTTGGAATAGTGGGCAAGAAAAGGATAAATCCCAGTTTGTTCTCTATCATCAAACAGCACCTTTCCGGGTTCACCACTACCACAGAATCAAATCACATTATCCCAGTATTCCAATATTGCAGCATTCCTATTGTGGGTAAGTACTATCCTACTTAAAACTATGGACTTGATTGGCCGAATAACTAAAAATCCGATTACCCGCAAGCGCATCCAGCGTTTAAAAGAGATGAAAAGGGCCTACATCTCTTTATGGATCGTCAGCCTGCTTTACGTGGTCAGCTTTGGCGCGGAATTGATCTGCAACGATGCCCCGCTGTACGTCAAATACAACGGTCAATCCTATTTCCCGGTATTCAAATTTTATCCGGATCACACTTTTACCGGCAGCGGCAGGCAGACGCGGCCCGACTACCACCTGATCAACAGCAGCAACACTTTTGCACGCAATCCTGAAAACTACATGGTATTCCCGCCCATCGCCTTCGGGCCCTATGCCAGCGTCAATCCGGACCTGATCGATGTGCCCGACGTGGTCACGGTGCGGTTCAAGCCCGTGCCCGTGATCGGCACCGTGAATGTTCGCCGGGATTATACCATTGCCAGATCCGTCTCATTCGGGACTTTCATCGCAAAAAGCGACCGGGAAGCCCGCCGTCTGAAGCTGACGGATTACTTCAAGATTCCCGCCGGCATCCTTCAGGCCGTTGCGACTCGATTTCAAAATGAAAGCGCGCCGGCAGTCACTGCGGCAACCATGGGTCCAGACGGCAAAGAGATCACCATTTCACTGTCGACTTTCTCGCAGCGTAAAAAACCGCCCAAAACCGTTCGTCTGAAATTTGAAGAGCGGCCGGCCCGGGCAGGGTCTGATGCCCAACAGGTCCAGGAAATCGAGTTTGATCGGGAATTGAATCCAACCCCAACACTCCCAGCCAAAGGAGGTGGCAGTCTTTGGGCGACACTTACAGAAGATGTGCGCCAGGAAATTCTGAGAAATGTTCAGACCCGCTTTTCAGATTTGCCGGACGACATTCGGATAATGACTAACGCCGGGACGTATTCGGCAAGTTTTGACAAAGAAGACATTCGCTTTCCCTTCAGACCCGTCAAGGGACACATCATGGGTATAGACGGCGCGGGGCGGGATGTCTTCGCACGGATTCTCTACGGCTTGAGAACATCCATGACCTTCGGTCTGCTGCTGGTCCTGGCCTCTATGGTCCTGGGTATCGTCACGGGCGCCCTGCAGGGCTACTATGGCGGTGCAGTCGACATCAGCGGGCAACGCCTGATCGAAATCTGGAGCGCGCTGCCCTTTTTATATATCATGATTTTAATGGGCTCGGTCTATGGACGCAGTTTCCCGCTGCTGCTTGTCTGCTATGGCATGTTCAACTGGATCGGGATTTCCTATTACATGCGGGCTGAATTTTTGAGGCTGAGAAAACAACCCTTTGTCGAGGCCGCCAAATGCATGGGCATCGCGTCCCATAAAATTATCTTCAAACACATCCTGCCCAACGGCCTGGTTCCCGTTGTCACATTTTTCCCCTTTTCCCTGGTCGGTGCCATCGGCGCTCTGGCCGCACTGGACTATCTCGGCTTCGGGCTGCCGCCGCCGACACCCAGCTGGGGGGAGCTTCTCTTTCAGGCCCAGCAATTCAGGTGGGCCTGGTGGCTGATTCTTTACCCGTCCCTGGCGCTGTTTACGGTGATGCTGCTGGGCGTGTTTGTGGGCGAGGGGGTTCGCAATGCTTACGATCCTAAACGGTATCAGAGACTTGAATGATGACCGCTAATGTGCTCGATGTTCGCAATTTGAGCGTTTCCTTTCATACCGATGACAGCGTTTTCAAAGCTGTCGACAATGTATCGCTACAGGTAAACAAAGGCGAAATTGTCGGGCTCGTCGGCGAATCCGGATGCGGCAAATCGGTGACATCCCTCAGTATTTTGAAGCTGGTACCATCGCCCCCCGGCAAAATAGATGCGGGACAGGTATTTTTCAAGGGCCGCAACCTGCTCGATCTGGATGCCGGTCAGCTGCGCCGCATTCGCGGAAAATCCATCAGCATGATATTCCAGGAGCCCCTGTCGGCCCTTTCGCCGCTGCAGCGGATCGGCCAGCAGTTGGTCGAGGCTTTAAGGCTTCACAGCGATATCACTCATAAAGCGGCATGGGCACTTGCCGAACAGTGGCTTGAAAAGGTGAAAATACCGGCTGCCAAGGAACGCATGTTCGCCTATCCCTTCCAGCTTTCAGGCGGGATGCAGCAGCGGGTGATGATTGCCATGGCCATGATGCTGGACCCGGATCTCATCATTGCCGACGAACCCACCACAGCTTTGGATGTGACCATCCAGGCCAGAATTTTTTCCCTGATCAAAGAGATGCACCTGGAGAAGACCTCCATTTTGCTGATCACCCATGACATGGGGGTTATCTGGGAGATGTGCGACCGGGTGGTCGTCATGTATGCGTCCCGGATTGCCGAGGAGGCCAGCAGGGATGAGATATTTGTCAAACCGGCGCATCCCTACACGCGGGGATTGTTGAATTCCATTCCTAAGCTGACCGGCGAGCGCGATCGCCTCCAGGCCATTCCCGGCCAGGTGCCGTCGCCGTTCAACTATCCGTCCGGCTGCCATTTCCGGGATCGCTGCCCCCATGCGTTTGATAAATGTGCCGCAGAAAATCCACCGCTGAAGGATCTGGGCAACGGGCACCGGGCGGCCTGCTGGATAGCTGACAAATTGATCCACAAAAAATATGTTTCAGGCTAAAACAGGTTTCAGGTGTCAGGTTTCAGGAAAGAGAGGTCGGAAAACAGAAGACTGATGAAAGATGACGGAAGACAGAGGGCAGAAGACAGATGACAGAGGACAGAAGTTCCGGCTTCGCCATGGTGGCTTCGCCGTGGCACGCAGATGGCAGAAGACAGATTGAGGATAAAATATGAGGTTTTTGTCTTTGGTTCTGTCATTCAGGCGCTGACACCTGAAACCTGACACCTGAAACCTGTGGCAATGATCGGCAATTTTATAGAGAAATGTTTGGAGCCTGCTAACATATGCAAGATCCCAAACCAACCAACATCCTGCTTGAAGTCGAAGGGTTGAAGACCTGGTTTCCGATCCGCCGGGGCATATTGGCCCGCACCGTCGGCTACGTCAAGGCGGTCGACGGCCTTTCGTTTCAGATCAAAGCGGGCGAAACCCTGGGTCTGGTGGGTGAATCCGGCTGCGGCAAAACCACCCTGGGGCGAACCCTGCTGGGTCTGGAAAAAGCCCATGCCGGCCGTGCTGTTTTTGACGGCCGGGATTTGCTATCCGCCGGCCGCCGGGAGATGCGGGAATTGCGGCGTCGCATCCAGATTATATTTCAGGACCCCCTGTCCTCGTTGAATCCGCGCATGAACGTGCTGGATATCGTGACCGAGGGCCTGGTTGAATTCGGGCTTTTGGAGGGCGGCAAGGAAGAACATGCCAAAAAATTGATGCGCGATGTCGGGCTCGAAGACGGCGCCATCTACCGGTTCCCCCACGAGTTTTCCGGCGGCCAGCGCCAGCGCATCAACATCGCCCGGGCCGTCTCGATGAAACCCGATTTTATCGTCTGCGATGAACCGGTCAGCGCCCTGGATGTATCCGTTCAGGCCCAGGTGATCAACCTAATGGAAGATTTACGCCAAAAATACAATCTGTCCTATTTGTTCATATCCCATGATTTGAGCGTCGTCAGCCACATCGCCGACCGCGTGGCGGTGATGCACCGCGGCAAAATCGTCGAACACGGACCCACGCGCGATGTCATCGAAGATCCCAAAGATCCCTACACCCGGGAATTGATCGCGGCCGTGCCCATCCCGGGGGAGAAAAAAACTAAGAAATTATGACCGTCTGATAAATCGCGTAAGCATTCGATATCCGTTTCCTATCTGCGGAATCCGAAAAGGATAATAGTCTCAATAAATCTGTATTTTTAAACCAATAGGTCGGACCACAACATGTTGTATTCGCCGATTACCTTCTATGATAAGAGCCATTGAAGCGGGTGGCTGATGATGTGCATTCATGGCCTTGTGAAAAATGCATGTCTGAGCTTTAACAATTTAAGCCTTTCTTTTTTTGTTCCGCTGGCGAAGCTGCTTAATTCAAGGCTGTGAAATACAACAAATGTCCTTGTTCGCATCTCCAATTCCTGCCCTTTAAATCCTAATTCGGTAAACATGGAGCGGACAAAAGCATATCGTTCTTCATCTACTTTCTTTACAATTCTGGCAACAGCTGGTTCCTGGGCTGCCCAAGCCCGCATAGCTATGTCGTATCTTCCAAAATCCTTCCGGAACAAGTATTTCATGAGCTCAAACAAACGCTCGCTTGCATCTCCCTGGAACTGATTTAGAAAATCAATAACCTGGCCGGTAGAATATTTGGCCCAGTATTCCGCGAGTCTTTTCACAAAATCTGCTCGATCCTTGAAGTGCCAGTAAAAACTCCCTTTGGTGATGCCCATGCTTTTGGTCAAGGGATCTATCCGAAGTTTTGTCTTCCCCTCTCTGGAAAGGACTTCCAGTGCGAGGGAGAGCCACTTTTCTCGATCGAGGCGTTTGGAAGCTTTCGCCTTATTCTTTTCGTGTTTTTCCATACAAATAAGTATTGACAATAAGGATAAAAATGTCAAATGTGAGATAACATACTATAAAGTATGGAGTAGGGTATCGTTTGATCGAAAAGTTCATCTCTTTGCATAAATCAAGGGAAGGAGGTAAAAAGGATATGAAACCAACAAAACCTGTAGCAATGACTGCACGCCTTTATCTCATATTGGCAGTCACAGTAAGTGTGCTTACGGTTGCCAATGCGATCGCAGATCCAATCCGCCATGACGCAGAGCATTACGTTCTTCTGCATCAGTATAAAGACAAGTGGGCTGCCGAGGACAAGAAGCTCGATGAGAAGCTGGCCGACATCCGTGCAAAAAACGGCGGCAAAAGACCCAACATCGTTTACATCCTGCTCGACGATATGGGATTCGGCGAATATGGCATTCCGGCATTGAATAAGATCCGGGGTGGCCGAACGCCGAACGTGGACAGGCTGGCCGCCGAGGGTGCAACGTTCACCCGTATGTATGCGGAAAATATCTGCACGCCGACGCGGGCCGCATTCATGACCGGGCGTCTGGCAGTGCGCACCGGAATGGAGGTCACCAAGGTCACACCACCCGAAGGCGTCGGCTTGAATGGCAAAGAAGTCACAATTGCCGAGCTGCTTTCCGATGCGGGGTATGCGACCCATCACATCGGCAAATGGCATTTAGGCGATATCAAGGAAGCCTACCCGATCAACCAGGGCTTCGACTTTGCTTCGTTCCCCATGCACAACCAGGTTGCTTACAGCTTCCTGACCCGGGATGCTGAGCTTGACGCCAGGACAACGTCTTTTATGCCACAATCCATGGATAGGGACTATGACCTGGACAAGACGTTTCGGCTTTACGATTGGGTTACACAGGTGGAAGGCAACAAAGGCGGTAAAGTGCACGAATGGGGGATCAAGGCCGGGCAAAGACCCGATATTGAGTTTTATAAGAAGGTCAACCAACGCTTTCAGGAACAGACCCTAAATTCACTCCGCCAACTGGCGAAAGGCGACAAGCCCTTCTTTCTGAATTACTGGCCGCAGATTCCGGTGGCGATTCTTCGGTCCACCGATGACAGCGAGTGTCAGACTCCCAATTGCGGGCGTTGGGTTAATGCCATGGCGTTAGTCGACAGGTACATTGGTGAACTTTTGGAAGAAATCAAGAAGCTGGGAATAGAAAACAATACCATTGTTGTTGTCATGGGCGACAACGGCCCGATGAAGCAGGACCTTCCCGCCTCCGGCTACACGGATTGGATTTTCCGCGGCACCAAAGGCACTGCGCTGGAGGGAGGTCATCGTGTTGGCGCTTTTATCAGGTGGCCGGACGTGATCGAAAAAGGCTCGATTATCGGTGACATGTTCTTCGTCAGCGACTTCTATACCACTTTTGCTCGAATTGCCGGTGCGACCAAAGGTATACCTCGAGATCGTATTGTAGACGGTATTGATCAGACTGCTCTTTTGCTCAAAGGCGATACCCATGGACGCCGCGACTATGTGCATCTTTATGAAATGAATGTGCTCAAGGCGACCGTAAAGCAGAACATGAAGATCCACTGGCCGCCCCCTGGCGTCAATCCGGCTATGGCCAAGGTCTTTGATCTGTACTGGGACCCACGGGAGGATTACCCCTTGAAATACCAGGGCGTCTGGACAGGCACACCGTTCGTGCGCATGCGTATTCAACATATGCGAATGAAGGATAAGTGGCCTGACTGGAAGCCCGCCCGAGGAATGCCCTATGAGGATGTCGAAAATATTCGCCCTGAAAGCAAGAAAATGGTTCAGATATGGCTCAAAATATACGGCGATGCCAGGGACGTTGTGCTCGGGGTCGAAGCAGCCGGGAATTAGTTTTCTAACTTAAATACGTGCACGCAGAGTGATTTGTTTTTGGTTTCGCTATCTGTCTACCAGGATGTATGAATTAAAAGGGTGGATTTTTGATAATATCCAACCTTTTCTTATTTGTATGACCATACCAGATATTGTGTAGGCGGGATTCAGGATGAAACCTGTACTATCTCCTACCTATCAACCAATTTCAAGATATCGGTAAGCATCTGATATAAATCAGATATCAAATATGATTGGCTTGGGCGATTGTTGCCGTGGCATTAGTTGAAGGCGGCTGAAAGCAGCGTCCGGGTATACTCCTGCTGAGGATCGGCAAAGACGTTGCGGGCGGGGCCGGCCTCAACTACCACACCTGCTTTCATCACGATGACGTCGTGGCAAAGGGCCTTGACGATTTTGAGATCATGGGTGATGAAAAGATAGGTCAGCCCGTGCTTGATCTGCAGATCTCTGAGGAGATTGAGGACCTGAAACTGCACGGAGCGATCCAGGGAAGAGGTGGGCTCATCCAGAACCAGCAATTTGGGTTTGAGGACCAACGCCCGGGCAATGGCGATACGCTGGCGCTGGCCGCCGGAAAACTCGTGGGGGTAGCGGTGGCGGACATCCGGGTCGAGGTCGACTTCCTGCAACACGTTGATAATTTCGTCTTCAAATCCGGCTTCATCGACCGGCTTGTGGATGGCCAGGCCCTCTTCGATAATCCTGGCGATGGACATGCGCGGGCTCAGGCTGCCGAAAGGATCCTGGAAAACGACCTGCATTTCACTGCGCAACGCGCGCATTTGTTTTTGATTGTAGGCGTCAATGGCGGCCTGTCTGAATACAATCCTGCCGTTGCTGTCGATCAACCGCAATATGGCCAGGCCCAGGGTGGTCTTTCCCGAGCCGCTCTCGCCGACGATCCCCAGTGAGTGCCCCTGCTGCACGGCAACGCTGATGCCGTCAACCGCTTTGACGTGATCCACCGTTCGCTTCAGCACCCCTTTTTTGATTGGAAACCAGACTTTCAGGTTCTCCGTCTTGACAATGGTGTCGGCCCGGCTGTCGGCCGGGCAGGGTTCGCCGCCCGGATCGGATTTCATCAGCAGATTGGTGTACTCGTGCTGCGGAGCGGTAAATAGATCATCGGAGCTGCCGGTTTCAACGATTTCGCCTTCATACATGACGGCGATGCGGTCGGAAAACTTCCGGACCACGCTGAAGTCATGGGTGATCAGCAACACCGCCATGTTAAATTGGCGCTGAAGGCTTTTGAGCAGATCGATAACCTGGCTCTGGACCGTAACGTCCAAAGCGGTTGTGGGCTCATCGGCAATGAGCAGTTCCGGATTGTTGGCCAGGGCCATGGCAATCATGGCCCGCTGCCGCTGCCCTCCGGACAGTTGGTGGGGATAGGAACTCATGCGTTGGGCGGCGTTTTGAATGCCGACCAGTTCCAGCAATTCTCTGGTCCGCTGACTGGCTTCGGTCTCGCTGAAACCCTTGTGCAGCAGGAGCACTTCGTTGATCTGCCGTTCGATGGTATGCAGGGGGTTAAAGGCGGTCATGGGCTCCTGGAAAATCATGCCGATTTTATTGCCGCGCAGCGACTGGATCTGGTCGTTGGTCGCACTCAGGGTCTCCACATTGTCGAAATAGATGGCGCCGGAGGGATGCGATGCCTGGGGATAGGGCAGCAGGCGCAAAATCGAGTGTGCCGTAACAGATTTGCCGGAGCCGCTTTCCCCCACCAGTGCCATGGTTTCACCGCGATTGACCTCCAGCGAGGCCCCTTTGACGGCATGAATAATCCGGTCGGCGCCTTTGAAGTCGACGGAGAGGTTTTCGATTTTTAATAAAGGCTCGGTCATATTCGCCTTGTTTCTTTCTTATGAAACTTCACCACATTAAAAAGCGAACCGCAGAACCGCAGAATATTCCGCCGCAGGCGGATCAAATTTCGAAGGGTGGAATCGCTTCGCGCATGCATTTTGTAAAAATAAACAGCTAAATTCATTCTATTTTTCTTTATCAACCCTAATCCTCTACCTTATGGCGTGGATCGAGGGCGTCGCGGGTCGCTTCGCCGATAAACACCAGCAGGGCCAGCATTGCGGACAGAATCACAAAAGCCGAGATGCCGATCCAGGCGGCATGCAGGTTGGCTTTGCCCTGGCGCAGCAGTTCCCCCAGAGAAGGAGAGCCGGCCGGCAATCCAAAGCCCAAAAAATCCAGCGCCGTCAGTGTGGTCACCGAGCCGCTCAGAATAAAGGGCATAAAGGTTATCGTCGCCACCATGGCATTGGGCAAGATGTGGCGAAACATAATCGCAACATCCTTTAATCCCAGGGCCTTGGCCGCACGCACATATTCGAGGTTGCGGCCCCTTAAAAACTCCGCCCGCACCAGATCCACCAGCACCATCCAGCTGAACAGCAGCATGATCCCCAGCAGCCACCAGAAATTGGTCTGCACGATGCTGGCCAGAATAATCAGCAGATATAAAGTCGGAAGGCCGGACCAGATTTCCATAAAACGCTGCCCCAGCAAGTCGATCCAGCCGCCGTAATACCCCTGCAGGGCGCCCACCGTAACGCCGATCAATGAGCTGATCAGGGTCAGACACAGGCCGAACAGCACCGAAATCCTGAATCCATAGATCAGCCTGGCGGCGATGTCCCGGCCCTGATCGTCGGTTCCCAGCCAGTTGCTGGCCGACGGCGGTGCAGGCGCGGGGACGGGCAGGTCGTAATTGATCGTATCATCGGCAAACGGTATCAGGGGCCAGATGGCAAACCCCTCGGCATTGATCAGGTCTTTGACGAAGGGATCGCGGTAGTCGGCTTCGGTCTCGAACTCCCCGCCGAAAGCTGTTTCGGGATAGGCCTTGAAGATCGGAAAATACAGCGCCGATTTGTAATACACCAGCACAGGCTTGTCATTGGCGATAAATTCCGCAAACAAACTGATAAAAAACAGCAGCAGAAAAATCCAAAGGGACCAGAAGCCGCGGCGGTGGGCCTTAAAGCTCTGCCAGCGGCGCCGATTGAGCGGGCTCAAGCGGCCCCTTTTTGATATTTTTTCTGCGGGTGCCTTCACTCTCTGGTCTCAAAATCGATTCTGGGATCGACGATGGTGTAGGTAATGTCGCTGATGATTTTCATCAGCAATCCGATCAGGGTAAAAATATACAATGTGCCGAACATGACGGGATAATCCCGGTTCAAGGCGGATTCAAACCCCAGCAGGCCCAGTCCGTCGAGGGAAAAGATCGTCTCGATCAGCAAAGACCCCGCAAAAAACATACTGATAAAGGCCGCCGGAAAACCGGCGATGATAATCAGCATGGCATTGCGAAAGACATGCCCGTATAACACCCGGGTTTCACCGAGTCCCTTTGCCCGGGCCGTCACCACGTACTGCTTGCCGATTTCATCCAGGAAGGCATTTTTGGTAAGCATGGTAAGGGTGGCGAAGCCGCCGATCACCATGGCGGTGACGGGAAGGGTTAGATGCCAGAAGTAATCCAGTATTTTGCGCCCCAGGGATAACGAGTCAAAGTTATCCGAAACCAGGCCGCGCAGGGGGAACCAGTCCAGATAAACCCCGCCGCAAAACACGACAATCAGCAAGACCGCGAATAAGAAGCCGGGAATGGCATAGCCGACAATGATAGCGGTGCTTGACCACACATCGAACATGGAGCCATGGGTGACCGCTTTGCGAATCCCCATGGGGATTGAAATGAGATAGATAAGCAGGGTGCTCCAGACCCCCAGGGAGATGGAAACAGGGAGTTTGGAAACGATCAGATCGATGACCGAACGCCCCCGGAAAAGGCTTTCGCCCAGATCGAACACCAGATATTTACGGATCATGGTCAAAAATCGGATGTAGGCCGGCTGGTCGAAACCGTAAAGCTTTTCGATGCGCTCGATAAGCTGCGGGTCGAGCCCGCGGGCACCGCGGTACTTGCTGGTGGTGCTGTCGCCGGCATCGCGCGCTTGGCCCGCCTCGCCCCGTTCACTGCCCATGAAGCGTTCGGTGGCCTTGACCTCTTCTCCCTGCAGACGGGCGATCATCTGTTCCACCGGGCCGCCGGGTGCCGACTGGATGATAATGAAATTGAGCGCAATAATGCCAAGCAGGGTGGGCACGACAAATATCAGACGTCGAATAATGTAGGCGATCATGCGTTATCCGGACAGATGCGCTAACAGCGGTTTTACCATTGAAGCGGAGTCTAGTGCGGCGTCTTTTATGCAATTTACAAAACTCGAATTAATTTTACAGCCGTTCCCACTCTCCGAATTCAATCGCTTAAATCACAAATCACAAAAATCAAATCAGAAATAAATTCCAAAGCACAATATCCAAATTCGAAACCGATCCTCGATGATGGTGAATCACATGCATAGGATTCATTGGATACATTGGATCAATTTAGTCAGACTTCGGTTTGATCTGTATCACTCCATGTCCTGCGACCAATGCGCGAAGATGTTTGGGTCATTGGAAATTGGAATTTGGATATTGTTTGTTATTTGGTGCTTGGGATTTGTTATTTTATATGGTGATGTTAGTCCTAAAATCTCATTTCAAATTTTATAGCATGTTTCTGTTACACGACACTAGTTTTTAAGTTTTTTCTTGTAGTCGAGCAATTTGGCGTTTTTCGAGGGATCGATCCACCAGGTGTCAAAACCCAGGGAGTAGCGCGGTATGGTTTGGGGCCGCGAGAACTTGTTCCAGTAAGCCACGCGGTACTTGGCGATGTGCCACTGCGGGATGACGATGTGCTCCCACAGCAGCACACGATCCAGGGCCCTGGTCGCCAGTACCAGCTGCTTCCGGTTGGGGGCCGAAATGATTTGCTCGATCATTTCATCCACCACCGGATTCTTGATGCCGGCATAGTTCCTCGTACCGGGGATATCGGCTGCGCTCGATCCCCAGTATTCCCGCTGCTCGTTGCCGGGCGATTCGGATTGACCGAACGTGGCAATCATCATGTCGAAATCAAAGTCGCGCCGCCGGTTGATGTATTGAGCGGTATCGACGACGCGGATGTCCGCCTCGATTCCCAGTCGGGCCAGATTTCTCTTGAAGGGCAGCACAACCCGCTCGAAAGAGGATTCATAGAGCAGAATTTCGAATCTGAATGCTTGGCCGGTTTTCTGGTTGACCAGCCTCTTGCCCTGGATTCCCCAGCCGGCCTGCTTTAGCAAACGCAGGGCCGATCTGATGTTGCCGCGGATATTGCCGGACCCGTCTGTGGCGGGCGGTTGATAGGTCTTTTCGAATACCTCGCCGGGTAAGCGATCCCGGTAGTTTTCAAGTATCTTTAATTCCCCCGCAGCGGGCAGGCCGCTGGAAGCCAGCTCCGAATTGGAGAAAAAGCTTTTGCTGCGGGTGTATTGACCGAAGAATAAATTTTTATTGGTCCATTCAAAATCAAAGGCATAGGCCAGGGCCTGCCGTACCCTTCGGTCCTTGAACAGGGATCGGCGGGTGTTGTAGACAAAACACTGCATACCCTGATTGACATCGTTGTCGATCAGTTCCTTGATGATGAAGCCGTCGTCAAAGGGCGGGCCGGTGTAGGCCGTGGCCCAGGCGCGCGAGATGTTTTCCTGGCGAAAGTCGAATTCACCGGCCTTGAAGGCGTGCAGCGCCACCGTCGGATCCCGGTAATAGTCGTAGGTCCTTTTGGCAAAATTATGCCGCCCCTTGTTGACGGGGTGATCTTTGGCCCAATAGCTTTCGTGACGGATGTAAGTGATGGAACGGCCGGGTTTGAACGCCTGGATTTTATAGGGGCCGCTGCCGACGGGAATCTCCAGCCCGGGCTTGGTAAAATCACGGTTTTGCCAGTAGTGCTTCGGCAAGACCGGCAGTTGCCCGATTATCAAAGCCAGCTCCGGGTTGGGCTTGTCGCCCAGGTCAAATTTAACCCTCAGGCCGTCCAACGCTTCGACTTTTTGAATGTCCGCGTAGTACTTGGCGTACAGCGGATCGCCCTTGTCCATGAGCAGTTCAAAGGAGAAGACAACGTCTGCGGCGGTAATGGGCGCGTTGTCATGGAATTTGGCCTCAGGGTTGATATGATAAATCACCCAGGAGCGGTCTTCGGGCAGTTCGATTTTTTGGGCGACGAGTCCGTATTGAGTAAATGGCTCATCCAGGGATTGGTCGGTTAAGCTGTCATACATCAAGCCGGTGCCGGCGGCCGCCACACCCCTTATAATAAAGGGATTGAGGCTGTCGAAAGTGCCGATGGTTCCCATTTTGACTTCTCCGCCCTTGGGTGCGCTGGGATCGGCGTACTCAAAATGCTTGAAATCCGCTGGGTATTTGGGCTCCCCCGACATGGCCAGGGCGTGGGTTGTTGTTGCCTGCTGCTGGGACCAACCGTGACCGGCACCCATCAATGTCACGCCTACTATGAACGCCAGTTTTAACACGATTTGGTAGTTCATTTCTTCTCCTAGTGCGCGTAAGTTTCATCAAAATATATGGCCGCCGGCTTGGGCGGCAGGGCGGATTTTGACTGCCTGGCATCGCTCAGATCGGCCAGTGAATCTTCATCCAGCCACCAGTACAGAATAGGGCTGTACTCATTGCCGTATTTCGGCTCGGCCCAATCCGGGGTTCCGAATTTGTTCCAGTACAGCAGGCGATGGTAGTTGATATTCCACAACAGGGCATAGGGGATTTGCTGATAAATGATCTGATCGATCTCCCGGTATATCTGGTTGCGCAGGTTAACATCGAAAATGCTTTTTTGCTTCTCGATCAGCGCGTCCACCCGTTTGTTTTTAAAGCCGGTAATATTGTTGCCGCCTTTGCGATCGGCCTCCTTGGAAGACCACATTACTTCCGGGTCCTTGAAAATTGATGAGCCCCAGGCGGCCCAGGTCATCTGAAAATTAAATTCGTCCATATCCCGGATCCAGGCGGCCCAGTCCTTTTTGTTGATCTTCAGCTGTATGCCCACATCCTTGAGGTCTTCGCCGAAGATGGCCAGAAACTTTTCAGACGAAGCATCGCGGGTCAAAAATTCGAAAGAAAACGGCCGGCCGTCTTTTTCCAACAGGCCGGTGCGTGGGTTGGCGACCCAGCCGGCCTCGCCCAGAAGCCGGCGGGCCTCGGATTTGTCCAGCTCGTAGAGCGGATTGGGGTTGGGACTATTCTTGCTGTATAAATCCTCGTAAAAGGATTGGTGCAAAAAGTACTGGTTGTACATCAGGGTGCTGTTCATTTTGCGGCGGTCGATCAGATGGGCCATGGCCTTGCGCACCCGCAGATCATCGAAGGGCGGCCGGCGGCTGTTCATGGCAAAGCCCTGAAATCCAACCGGGTCGTAGTTGTACACCTTCTGTTTGACAATCCAGTTGTTGGCAAACCTGGCGCCCTTGGTTTCGTTAACCCACAAGCGGGAGGTGTGAACGGGGTAGAAATCGATCTCCCCCTTTTTAAAGGCTTCGAAGGCATTTTCCCTTTCGGCGAAGAATTTGTACTTCAATGTCTGAAAATTGCCCGTACCCTGGTTGCGCTGGTAGCTGGCCGCCCACCAGTCGTCGCGGCGCTCGAGGGTTACGAAAACGCCTTCTTCGATGCGGCCGAGACGATACGGGCCCGAAACCACGGGAAATTCGAAATTGATTTTGTTAAAATCCAGGGCTGCAAAGGCGTGCTTGGGCAGGATCAGAAACTGGCCGGCGGACCCCAGATTCTTCCAGTGAACATCGCGGGCGTTGAACCGCACGGTGTGGTCATCGATCACCTCGGGCGGCTCGAATCGCTCCATCTCCACTTTGTGCGGGCCGGTGAGGTGTTTCGGGTCCATGATCGCATCATAGGTCCATCTTACATCCTGGGCGGTGATGGGGCGTCCATCGCTCCACTTGGCCGTTTTGTCGATGTAAAAGGTAAATGTCTTTTTGTCGTCCGATATGGACCACTTTGCCGCAATACCGGGCTCATATTCGAGAGTGGCCGGGTGCATCGTCAAAAGGGTTTCATAGAGGGTGCCGAAAATCTGCGACGCCTGGAAACTGTTGTCCAGGTAGTAATTCAGGCTTTTGGGATATTGGGCCAGATACAGCGACATCTCGCCGCCGATTTCAGCGTCGGGGCTGGCATAGGGATTGGGAGCATCCCGCCATCCCGGCTTGGGGAAAAAATCCGCTGCCAATGCGGAAGTACACATCAACACGATCAACAGGGCAGTTAATTTTCGCATGGTTTACCTTGGATATATTCTGGCTTAGTTGCGGCGACAGGTTTGGGTCGGTGGCTATACTTCTTTAAAAATCTTCTTTGAATAAAGCTGGTAATATGTCTATAATGGCCCCCTGAAGATGCGGGCATCGACTACCGTGATCCCAACCGCCCCCCGGCGGGCGGAAGGGAAGCTATCAGGATGTTCAAGTTCAAAGATAAAAAGGCTTGAAGATCAGGTGTTCCTACATCATAGCACGCTAAAAAAAAATTAACCATTCTTCTTTGCATTGCAAACCGGACAAGGCTTGATTCGGTCGGATTTTATGATGGCGAGCCCAACTGCATGAGTGATCAAGTTACGATATCAATATGGCTGTTTTTCCTGCTGGTGGCAATAGCGGTTTGGGCCATTTTGGATCGCGTGCTGATTCCCAGCACCCGCTGGTTTCTGCGACGGCGCATCAACCGCGTCATCGATGAGATCAGCCTGCGGCTGGATATCGAAATCAAACCGTTTCAGATCACCAAACGCAACGTGCTGATCGACCGGCTGGTTTACGATCCCCAGGTCGTGCGGGCCATCCAGCAGCAGGCGACCGAGCGGGAGTGTCCGCGGGAAGTCGTCCAGGCCGAAGTTGTATCTTACGCCAAAGAGATCGTGCCCTCTTTTAATGCCTATCTATATTTTCGATTGGGCTACTGGCTGGCGAAGAAAATAGCCCGTTTGCTTTACCGGGTCCGCATCGGGCTGGCCGAAAATCAGGAATTCGACGGTATTGCCCCTGATGCCACCGTGGTTTTTGTGATGAACCACCGCAGCAATATGGACTACATCCTGGTGGCGTTTCTGGCGGCGGAAAAAGCGGCCCTGTCCTATGCCGTGGGCGAGTGGGCCAAAGTCTGGCCCCTGCAAACCTTGATCCGTGCCATGGGGGCCTATTTCGTGCGCCGGAAATCCGGCAATCCCCTGTATCGACGGGTACTCGAACGCTATATCAACATGGCTACCAAAGAAGGGGTTTGCCAGGCTGTTTTTCCCGAAGGTGGGCTCAGCCGCGACGGCCGCCTGCGTCCGCCGAAGCTGGGCATCTTTGACTACATGCTGCGCAATTACGAACCGCATAGGGATAGGGATATCGTCTTCATACCGGTGGGAATCAACTATGACCGCACCCTGGAGGACCGCAGCCTACTGCGGACCCTTGATCCGGAAGCCCCCCCAGAAGCGGCTGGTTCGCAATCAGGACCACCCTGGGCTTTATCTGGCGCGGGGTGGTTTTGATGATTCTCAGCCGCTGGCAGCGCTTCGGGTATGCCTGCGTTAACTTCGGGCCCCAGGTCTCGATGCGGGAATACTGCCTGGAAAACAGCATCGACTTCAGCCGGATGGAGCGCCAGGCGCGCTTTGCTGAAATCGAAAAGCTCGCCGAACGGATTATGGCGGGCATCAAGCAGGTGATTCCGGTTCTGCCGGTCTCCCTGGTGGCGATGGTTATGAAGGATGCCGGCGACCAGGAGCTGAGTGCCTTCGAAGTGGAAGCCCGTGTCAACCGCTTGATCGAAGAACTGCAGGCGGACGGGGTGCCGGTTTACGTCACCACCAGAAGCCGGGTTCAAACCATCCTCGATGCCCTGAATATGCTCAAGCTCAGACACCTGGTGGCAGAATCCGAGGGGGCATACAAGGTCGCGCCCCGGGAACATGATGTCTTATCTTATTATGCCAATGCAATCGTCCATTGGCGGGCGCATAAATAACGATTAACGAATAGGACAATTTCTGCTATAATCGAAATATGGTTTTACGAATAAAATACCTTGTTTTGCTGATTCTGTTAATGGCATCTTGGTCAACGGGGTTGCGGGCCGAGTTTTACAAGTATGTCGACGATGAGGGCCGGGTCTTTTACGTCGATGATATTTCCAGGATTCCGGAAAAATACCGCAATCAGATAAAAGTGTACCGGGAAAGCCATGACTATCTTTCCGATGAAGAACGATCCCAGGCCAAGGCGCGTGAGAACCAACAAAATCAGGCCAGCGAGCAGGAGAAGCAGCGTCAGATAGAGGCCACCCTGCTTGAGACCCAGCAGGTCGACGAAGAGGAAAAGCGCCATGCCGCTGCCGCCGCCACCCAGAAACTGCGCGAAAAAATGGAAACCAAGGTAACGGTGCAGGGAAATCAAATCCTGGTTCCGGTCACGGTTGGCAACAACGGCGTTGAAGTTGACGTAACTTTGCTGCTGGATACCGGGGCCTCGCAGATCGTTTTAAATCGAAAGGTGGCCGACGAACTCGACATTGTCGCTCTGAAAAAGGGACTGGCCCAGGTCGCCGGCGGCGCTAAAATCTACACCGAGATGGGCCAGGTCGGTTTCGTCAAGGTGGGCCCCTACCGCTTGAAGGACGCGCGTGTGCTGGTCATCGCCCACGAGGGCGCCGCCGTGGCTCACAGCGGGCTTCTGGGCATGAATTTTTTGAAAAACGTGTCCTATTCAATCGATTATCAGAACGAGGTCATCCGTTGGGACCTGCCGGAGGGGGCTGAGAATAATTAAAGACGCCCATGGAACGCGTGTTAGACTGGGGAATTGAAGTTGTCCTGTGGTTTCAACGGTTCAGCCCCGGCCTGGACCTGCCATTCCGAATCCTGACATTCTTTGGTGACAAAGAATTCTTTTTGTTCCTGCTGCCGCTGATTTACTGGTGTGTCGATCGCCGGACAGGGGTCCGGCTATTCATCCTGTTGCTGTCATCGGCCAGCCTCAACGAAACCGCCAAACTGCTGGCCAATCAACCGCGGCCGTTTGCCTACGACCCCAGGGTCGTGAAAATCGTCCACGCCGACAGCGGTGGATTCCCCAGCGGACACACCCAGGGCGCGGTTGTCGTCTGGGGTTACCTTGCCTCCCGTTTTAAAGTCCAGTACCTCTGGTTTGCAGCCGGATTTCTCATGCTGGCCATCCCGATGTCCCGCATATATCTGGGGGTCCATTTTCCTACCGATCTTCTGGGCGGATACGCCATCGGGGTTCTGCTACTCTTTGTGTTCCTCCGACTGGATTCATTCCTAACGTCCTGGTTGGCCCGGAAGGGATTTTTTTACCAGCTTGGATTATCTTTAGGCATTCCGGCCTTGCTGCTGTTGCTCGTACCTTCGGGCAATGACGCGATGTTGACAGCGACCGGCGCCCTAATGGGGTTTGCCGGCGGGGTTGTCCTGGAGCGACGCTGGGTGCGGTTTTGCTGCAAGGGGCGATGGCGGCAGCGGGTGGTGCGGTTTCTCGTGGGCTTTGCTGTTCTCGCCGGATTGTGGCTGGGTCTGCGGATCGGATTTCAAGCGCTGGAACCCGCCGAGGCATACAGGGTTACCCGCTATGCCCTGGTCGGATTGTGGGGCAGCCAGGGGACACCCTGGCTGTTCGTTCGTCTCAATCTGGCGGAAAAGGAACCAAAAGGAATTGGGAACTGGGAATTCGGAATGCGGAATTGAAAAAAGGAACCAACGGGAAGTCGGAATTCAGAATGCGGACCCGTCGTCGTCCGATAAGGCGGGACTATGCCGCGGCTAAAGATGGGGAATTGCAAAAGCGTTTCGTAAGCATTATTGTTTGCAAGGTGCAAACCGTCAAACCTGAAGACCGATTTTGCCGCATTGCCGCACCAAACGATCCATAGCAAGTTGGGCTAGTAGACCATGCCATACGGCATTTTTGCAGATATCGTCGTATCGATTCATTTGGTTTTCGTCGTATTTGTCGTTGCGGGGGCGGGTTTGGTGCTGTGGAAGCCTCGGATCTTGTGGCTGCATCTGCCGGCCGTTTTCTGGGCGGTCTGGATAGAGTTCAGCGGAAACCTATGCCCGTTGACCCCGCTGGAAAACTGGTTGAGAATTCGAGCAGGGCGGGGGGGCTACCGGGGAGATTTTGTCGAACACTACCTGATGCCCGTGCTTTACCCGGCCGAGCTCACACGCGACATCCAGATCCTGCTGGGGATAATGGTCATTCTTATGAATTTTACTTTATACGGGTACATCATCTATCGATCTTGGAGAAGACAATGAACGGAGAAACTGACACCCATCGCAAAACCATCGGTTATATTCTGTGGATAGTCGGGTTCACCGGTTCCCATCGATTTTACTACGGGAAACCTGTTTCCGGCACCATCTATCTATTCACTCTGGGGCTTTTTCTGATCGGCTGGATTGTGGATCTCTTTTTGATCCCGTCCATGGATCGCCGGGCGGACATCCGCTTCAGGACCGGACGAATCGACTACAGCCTAAGCTGGATTTTGTTGACTTTTCTGGGCATATTCGGGGTTCATCGGATGTATATGGGAAAGTGGCTGTCCGGCATCTTGTACCTTATAACCGGCGGATTGCTCGGGATCGGCATCATCTACGACTTCTGGACGCTGAATGATCAAATCACCTTCATCAATGCATCCGAATAGCGATGTTATTGGTTATCCGTTATTTGTTATTAGTGCCACCGCCGGCAAAAGGACAGCCGGTCTGATCGGAAGAGAAATTCTAGTCAAGTTATCTCTCACAGAGTCCGCAGAGTTCTCAGAGAAAAATAAAAAAAGCTCTGTGCACTCAGCGGGCTCTGCGAGATATTTATCTAAAGTTTCATATAACTTTCTGGATCGACAAAACGCAACGCATCGGTTCCCGGACAATTGTTGAACCTTTAGTTGAAAACAGCTTGACTGACACCTGGCGGAGCGATATCTAGTTTCGAGACAATTCTCATAAAAGGACATAAAATGGTCAGACCCCAAAAAAACCGCAAGGTGGCCTTTAATCCGGAAATCAGTTATTTCAAGCCCCGCGGTATTCCCATGTTTGACCTGGAGGAGGTCCGCCTGACGGTCGATCAACGTGAAGCCCTGCGATTATCCGATTTAGTAGGGATGTCCCATGAGGATGCCGGCCGACACATGGGTGTTTCCCGGGCGACCTTCGGCCGAATTATTCAGCAGGCTCGCCTGGCCGTCGCGGATGCCTTGATCAACGGCAAGGCAATCAACGTTGAGGGCGGCAACTATAAAATTATCGGCACGATCCGCATATTTTACTGCAATGCCTGTGACCATGAGTGGCAGGAGCCCGCCGGAACCGGCAGGCCGGCAGGTTGCCCGGTCTGCGGTCAAGAAGATTTCCATCGGATTGGCAAAAAAGGGCCCCCAAAAGAACAAAAACGGCCTGACAAATCAACTGCCCCTTGAAATCGAAGGAATGCAATCTATCTTTATATCCTGCCCATCGATGAATTCAAAAACGAGGGCCGCCGCTGGCCGCCAGCGTCCAGTCTGATCGACGAAGAAACTGATTATTTTCACGCAAAGACGTCAAGGCGCTAAGAAAATATACAATCGTAATCATTTCCTTTGCGTGAGATAGATTTTTCGTAGTTTTATATAAGGCTGTCACCGAATTCCGACAACGATAATAACTGACGACAACCAATAACGATGCAAAGGAGTAGCTCGAATGGCTGACATTCTAGGCAGTATGCCGAAAAATCCAAAGCAAATCCAGCAGGAACAGGACGCGGCGGTAGCAGCATCACTCGGCAACATCAAAAACAAAATACTCGTGATGAGCGGCAAAGGCGGGGTTGGAAAAACCAGCACATCGGTCAATTTATCCATCGCCCTGGCCAGCAAAGGCTATAAAGTGGGGATCATCGATGTCGATCTGCACGGTCCGGATGTGCCCCGGATGCTGGGTCTGGAAGGCACACCCGAGGTCAATCAGAATAGAAAGCTCAAGCCGTTGAGTTTCTCGGATAATCTGAAAGCAATTTCCATCGAATCCTTTACCCCCCACAAAGACGACGCCATCATCTGGCGAGGCCCGCTCAAATTCTCTGCCATCAAACAGTTTATCGGGGAGGTCGACTGGCAAGATTTGGACTTTTTGATAATCGATTCTCCGCCGGGAACCGGCGACGAGCCCTTGACCGTTGCCCAGACCATCTCCGATGCCAAAGCCGTCATCGTGACCACGCCTCAGGAGGTGGCGCTGGCGGATGTGCGCAAATCGATTAATTTCTGCAAAACCGTCAAACTGAAAATTTTCGGATTGCTCGAAAACATGAGCGGTTTTAGCTGCCCCCACTGCAGCGAGGTCATAGATCTTTTCGGGTCCGGCGGCGGAGAAAAAACCGCCCGCCAAATGGGCATCCCCTTTTTAGGGAAAATTCCGTTCGATCCCCGCATGGTAGCCTGCGGCGATACGGGGGCGTGCTATCAGGAAGTCCACACCGGGTCGGAAGTAACCAAAGCCTATGCCGCCGTGGCCGATCAAATGGCCAAGCTGGCCTAGCCCGGTTATAGGTCACAGGTTATTTGTTGATGGTTTTTGGTGGTGCTGACCTCCACGATAGTGGCGATTGGCTACTAATGATGGTTTCGGGTGTCGGGTGTCAGGTGTCAGGGTCTCACGAGCGGCGGCGGCTGGCGAAAGGTCAGCCAGTCTGATCAAGGGAGGAAACTAATGAACATCGAACATCGAACGTCCAACATCGAACATCGAATAATGTATTCTGTCTATTAATAAATAAGATTGAGCGGAGCGATTCCATAATTCTTCAATCTTCATTCTACAATCTTCAATTCCTACTTCTCCGGGGCAATTGGGGGCCGATCAATGGAGGCGACCCGATGAATTTTAAGATCACTACGCTTTGTGAGAACCATGTGGCCCAGGGGGGCAAGTCTCTGATCGGCGAACACGGCCTTTCGTTTTACATCGAAGCCGGGCATCGCAGAATTTTGTTTGATACCGGTCAGAATCTGGGCCTATCTCATAATGCCGAAGTCTTGGGTATCGATCTCAGCCGGATCGACGCCGTGGTTTTGAGCCACGGGCACTATGACCACAGCGACGGCCTTAAAAGCCTCCTGGATTGCAATAGGAATCTCACCCTTTACGCCCATCCGGCTGTGTTCGACCGGAAAATGAAAGGCCGCGGTGATAAGGCCAAATACATCGGCATCCCTTTCGAACAGAAATTGCTCGAGCAAAGCGGCATCACGGTTCAACTCGACCGGGAGCCGGTCACGATAGCCCCGGGAATCACCACCACCGGCGAGATACCGTTGGAGAATGATTTCGAAACGGTGTCGTCTGTGTTTTACCTCGAAAAGGGAGCGCATTATGCAGCCGATACCCTGGCCGATGACCGCGCCCTGATCCTGGATACGAACCAGGGCTTGGTGGTATTGCTGGGCTGCAGCCACCGGGGGGTGGTCAATATTTTAAACCACATCACCCGAATTGCCGGGTGCGATAGCATCCATGCCATCTTGGGGGGCCTGCACCTGGGCAAAGCCTCGCCGGAAAAACTGGATAAGATAATACGTCACCTGCAGGCCTTCGGGCTGGAAAAAATCGGGGTCGGGCACTGCACCGGCCCGCAGGCTTTTGTGGCACTTTCAACCGCCTTTAAGGAAAAGGTGTTTCTCAACACCGTCGGCAACGTAATGGAGTTTTAAACTACGACACTATCCCCGATTTACTTCGGCAGGGGCACGCTGGTGCCAAATTCTTTGTTGGTACTATCATATATTTTCTTGATAACCTCTTTGTAGTCAACGCGGCCGCTGCCGAATGGCCAGCACCCCGCCGACCCACAAGGCATCCAGATCCCCGAAATGGTCGGCATGCAGGTGGCCGATAAAAACTTTGTCAAGATAGTCGTAGGGGATTTTCATGGCCGAGATTCGTTCGGATGAACCGGTACCGATATAGAAGACGATTTGGGGAGCGTCCGTTGGACACGCTGCGCAAGGGCAGAGCGCAATGAATCAAGCCTTGGGTGCCGGTGCCTCAAATGATAGGCTGCCGAGCTGAGTCAAGAATTCGATGTCCTTCCCGGCGACCCCTTCGGAGTAGTCCCATCTATGCGTCGGTGAACCTCCCGTCATCTCTCGCATCCCCGATTTTCCTGGTTGTTTCCCCGATCCAACCGATTTTCTCAACCGGGTGTACATCAAAGGCCGGGACATAGGGTTTGATGTCCAGAAGCGGCGTGTTGTCGACCACATCGACATCTTGGATGCGCAGCGTGGGCCCGGCAATTCCCACCAGCCGCACGACCGATACACCGATTGGGTTTGGCCGCGACGGTGCCCGGGTGGCGAAAACACCGCGCCGGTGATCGTCCAGGAAGGGCTTTACTTTTAGGGAGAATTTTTTGGACAGATGAAAATGATAAATCAAATAGATGTGGGAAAATCCCGCCAAATCGGCCAGCCCTCCCGCAAACTCCGGGTAAATCTCAATGCGCCCGGCGATGCCTGCGGCAGCAGTCGGCTGGATGGGAGATCCCTTGGGGGCTTTATGGGGGGAGTGGACTATCCCGATGGGCCGGTATGCGATTGTTTCCATGGTACCTCCGCCGGATTCTCCTAACTGTCCGCCAACAGCGCCCCGGACAAATCGCCCCGCAGGCTAGGCAAAATTTTATCGAACGAGGATCTAAACATCTCAACCTGAGGATTCTTCTGCCGCTTCCCCACTTTCCAGATCACCCTTTCTTGTGGTCATAAAATGTATCGCACAGGACGATCTGAATTTGCAGTAAATGTTCGGATCCCGGCAATCCATGCATTTTTCGCACATATGAATTTCGTGCTTCAGACAGGCATAGCTGGTTTGCCTGTCGGGGTGTCTGACGCAGGATTTCAAAGACAAGCCTCATTTTTAGCTAAAGTTTTTGAAATAATTGCCGATTGCAGCAATTAACCACAATTAAAACCATTTCCGGTAAAATTCGTCAATCTTTTTGTCATTCTGGTGGGAAACCAGGGGTGGATCATGAAAAAAACTGCTCTTTTCACCGCTACGCTAGTGCTCTTTTCGATTTGTTTTCCGGTGCCGGCTGTCAGCACGCCGGCCGAAATCATTTTGGCCAGTGAAGAATGGGCCAACGCCACCAACAAGGACGGCACCGGTTTATATTGGGATATCGTCAGAGCCGTTTACGAACCTGTGGGCATCAAAACCAAATTCCTTATCCGGTCCTACAATGGATCCGTCAGTCTGGTTAAAAAGAGGCAAGCCGATGCTGCGGTCGGAATTCATCCGCAAAAGATCGAGGGCGCGATTTCCTCGCAGTATCCTTTTGCCAAAGACTATGTACTGGTGCTCTACAAAAAAAACAAAATTGAGCAGTGGGATGGGATCGAGACCCTTAGAAACAAAAAAATCGGCTGGATAAAATCCTACTCCTTTGATGACTATCTCGAAGTGCCGGTTATCAAAAAGGAATTCTCCCGGCGAGAGACGATCCTGCACCGTCTGGACGAAGATCGGGTCGAATTTTATATGGATACGCGCTATGACCTGGAGCGTGAGCTAGGCAAAGGTATAATCGACGTCACTCGATATACCGTTGAGACGGTGCTTCAACTCGAGCGCTACCTGGTATTTGCGGACAGCAAAAAAGGACAGGAACTCAAGAAAATATTCGACAGTCGTTTTCCGCGTCTGGTCGAATCCGGAGAAATCGAGAAACTGCTCGCCAAGTGGAACTGGTGACCGCCCAAGGTCAATCCGCCAAACTTACCATGACTGGTGCTGCACCCCGGACAACCGGATTTTAGCCTTCCGGTCATTTGATCAAATCTCAGGCCGTGCTGCCTATGGCTCCACCCTGGTTTCCAGCGGCCATTTATAAAATCTGATCACCATCCATTCCGCAGCGTGTCTGAATGACCCCTTTATAAAATGTTGCATTGCCGTTAAGTAGGAATTATCATAAACCTGCCCCCGGCTTTGCTGTTGGTTGTACCGGCTGCATCTCCTATTGCTGCAAAAATCTGGGCCGCCGATACAACGAAATCCACCGATCCGGCAGGCAGAGGGATGACTGTTGCCGTCAGTACCGATAGCGTTTCGTTTTATTTCATGTGCGCATGGGGGGGATCCATTACACCCTGAACAAACCTAAAATTGACCGGAAAGCGTATAAAAATGAACAACGACCAATCCTTGTCCGGAGGCAGTGACGAAAATGTCCCCAGAATTTTGCTGGTGGATGACAATACGACCAACCTGCAGCTTCTGCACGAGACCCTCGATGGCATGGGATATAAACTGCTGATTGCCAAAAACGGCCGGACAGCGCTGGCCATTGCTCACAAAGCCGGACTCTCCCTGATCCTGCTGGACATTATGATGCCAGAAATGGACGGGTATGAAGTTTGCCGGCGTCTGAAAGCGGATAAAACCACCAGGCGGATCCCGATTATCTTTATTACGGCCCTGGCGGATGAGGAAGATGAGGCCAAAGGCCTTGGCATGGGTGCGGTCGATTATATCACCAAGCCGATCAATCCCGCGCTTGTTCGGGCGCGGGTGCGCAACCACCTGCAACTGAAACGATATCAGGATCATCTCGAGAACCTGGTTAATGAACGCACCCGCCGACTGGCTCTGACCCAGGCCGTCACCATCGAGAGCCTGGCGACCCTGGCCGAGTATCGGGACCCGGAGACCGGCGGACACATCAAGCGTACCCAGAATTATGTCAAAGCCCTGGCCGTACACTTGAAAAATCACCCCCGCTATCGTGAGGAACTAACCGACGACGTCATCGAGCTGCTCTATATGTCGGCCCCATTGCATGATTTGGGCAAAGTGGGCGTGCCGGATCACATTCTGCTCAAAGCCGGCCGTCTGACCGATAAGGAATTCGAGGAGATGAAAAAACACACGGTTTACGGTCACGATGCCTTGATGATTACCGAGCAGAAGTTGGGCCAGGATTCCTTTCTGCGGCGTGCCAGATAAATCGCTTACAGCCATCAGGAAAAGTGGGACGGCTCGGGCTACCCGCTGGGCCTGAAAGGGGATGAGATTCCGCTGGCCGGAAGATTGATGGCCCTGGCGGATGTCTACGATGCGCTGATCAGCAAGCGCGTCTACAAGCCGCCATTTCCCCACGAAAAGGCGGTGCAAACCATCGTGGAGGGCAAGGGCATCCATTTCGACCCCGATCTCGTCGATGCCTTTGTTGAGTTGCAGGAGACCTTCCGCAACATTGCGCTGACTTTTGCCGACTGCGAGGAAGAACGCAAGATGCTCGGCGGCGGCGAGGATTTGCGAACTCAAAAGCTTATTTCGGGCACCGTCGAAAGCATTCTGCTGGTTGAAGACAATGAAATCAACCGCGAAATCATGCAAAGCCAGCTGACAGCCGCCGGATACCGGGTTGACGTGGCCGTTAACGGCAGCGACGCGCTGAACCTTTATCGGGAGAAGGCCTACGATGTCATCCTGACCGACGTCGAAATGCCGGACATGAACGGATACGAGTTGACCGCGGCCATTCGCCGCCTGGAATCCGGAGCAGATCGCAAGACCCCTGTTTTCGCCATTACCGCCAGCGAATTCGATCTCAACGAGAAACGGGCATTGTCACTAGGATTTAGCGGCTATATGCTGAAACCGCTTGAAATTGAGGTGTTGAAGAAAAAACTGGAAGGCCTGATAAGTGGACGTTGAGGTCTCAGAGATCCTGGGCTCAAAGGCTCAGGTTAGTTTGGAGGATAGAAGAAAGGCTTTGAGGTTAGAGGAGCGCTTCGCTTTAGGTTTGAGGCAAAAAGGGGCTGGACCATAATTACCTGGAATGAAACTGCATCAAAAGCGAACCGCAGAATATCGAATATCGAATTTCGAAGGATGGAATCGCTTCGCTCGAGCTTTTTAAAAATAGACAGAATACATTCCTTCGGTATTCGACATTCATTATTCGATATTCGCTTTTTCAAAGTTTCTATTCCGATCAGACAGGACGCTTGCAGCCAGCGGCGGCGCTCTTAACTATATCCTCCAAACAACCCTGAGGTTGGCCACCTCCGACGCCACCCGGTTCGGCTAATTCACTGAACCCCAGCAAGAAAGGATGATGTCGATGAGCAGCGCTAATCTAATCGAAGAAAAAGCCCTGAAACGTTCCATGGTGGGGGCCTTTAGCCTGGCGGTCTGGGGCATCGTAATGGCGGCTGTTTCCGGATCCAGCGTGATCCTGCTGGACGGCATGTTCAATTTGATATCCGCCATCATGTCTTTTTTTTCCATTGAAATCACCCGGCTGGTAGCCGGGAAGCAAACTCGTGAATACCCTCTGGGCTTCTTTGCCTTTGAGTCTCTTTTTGTTCTTGCAAAAGGGGCGTCGATTCTCGTGCTGTTGCTGATGGCCCTTTATTCCAACATTGGCGTGCTCCTGTCCGGCGGCCGGGAGCCCGTTCTGGGGTTGTTGACACTATATGTGCTTCTGGCTGTGCTTGGCTGCGTGGTTCTTTACCTGACCAGTAGGAAAGGTTTCCAGCAGACCGGATCGGAGATCCTTCAGGCCGAAACCAGCGCCTGGTTGGTAAACGCGGTTATCAGCGGTTCCATCGGGGTTGCGTTTGGGGTAACCATGCTGCTGGAAGCCACGCCGCTGGGTTGGATCGATCGCTATATTGATCAGGTCCTGGTTATCATCCTCAGTGTTCTTTTTATCAAAGACCCTCTGATGCTGATCAAGAGCGGATTCAAGGAATTGCTGCTGGCAGCGCCCCAGAAGCAGTATGTCAAACCGTTTCAAGAGAAACTACTGCCGCTGAAAGGCCAGTTGCAAGCCAGAGATATGACCCTGGAGATTATCAAAACCGGGCGGCGGATGTGGTTGACGGTCAGATTAGATCCGGTGGGCGATGAAATCAAAATGGATGATTTCATGGCCGTTAAGACCAAACTGAGTGAGGCCGCCAGGCAGGTGTACGCGAACACCCAGACAGAGGTGTTATTGGAACGGAACTAGGGCCCGCCGGTTTGCTGTTCAAGGGTTCAGGAACCAGGCCCCAAGGCGCACGATCATATGGAACCCAAAAAAAGCATTGCAAATTGGCTTGAATTAAAATATGCAAGTCGTCGCTTTGCCAACAAAATAATCGAGGAGAAAAGTAATGAAAAAATCTGTATTTGTCTTGACCTTGGCGGCTTTGGTCGTTTTTGCATCGTCATCGATCGCCACGGCGGCGTCCAGCCTTGATAAGATTCTGAAGCAAGGACAGTTGGTTGTCGAAACCACCGGCACCCAGCCGCCCCTCAATGCCACCAACAAGGCCGGTGACGTTATCGGGATGGATGCCGACATCGCCCGTATAATCGCCCAGCAAATGGGCGTCAAAGTAAAGTTTAAACGAATGTCTTTTGCCAAACTGCTGCCTGCATTGGAGGCCGGCCGGGTGGATATGGTGATATCAAGCATGACCATGACGATGGAGCGCAATAGCAAGGTTGCATTCGTCGGTCCCTATTACGTGTCAGGCAAAGGTATTTTAACCAAGACGACGCACACGGCTGCCCTGCAGCAGGGCGACGGTCTGAATACGGCGGGATACAGAGTCGCCGCCCTCAGGAATTCAACCAGTCAGCAATTCGTCGAAGCCGCCACGCCTAAAGCCGAACTGGTCAAAGTCCGATCCTATGATGATGCTCTGGATATGCTCATGAATGACAAAATAATGGCCCTGGTGGCCGACTATCCCTATTGTGCCTTTGCGGCCTTTCGCTATCGGGACCGGGATCTGGTCGCCGGGCAGTCGCGTTTGACATACGAACCCCTGGGTATTGCCGTGCAACCGGACACTCTGCTGATCAACTGGTTGCGCAATTTTCTGATATTGTTCGAAGGCAGCGGCCAGCGTAAACAATTAACCCAGAAATGGTTTAAAAACGCCGACTGGATCAAAGACTTGCCGTAGACGGTTCCGCAGGAATCAATCCGGATTGGTCGAAGATGGTTGCAGCGATTCACGTCGTGCAGAACCGGGAACGTCGTGCGTTCAAAATGACAACGTCCTGCCTCGCTCAAGCCGGGTGGAATGTTGAAGCAGTTCTGAAAAGCGATTTGAGGTCCTCAAGCAGTCCGCAGGCCTCATGTCGCCGCTTTCCGAATCCGCCCGCCTATCATTGCAGACCGGCCTCAAGTATTGACAAACAGGCAAATATATCGTTTTAGTAAATTTGTAATGTTAATGATATAATTTAACCGCTATTTCTTTCTGGGGGGAATTGTCAATGATTAGAGCGTCATGGTCATACCCGAACAAATTTATCCTAGGCGCCGTCCTGCTGCTTGCCAGCCTAATATTGCTTCCAGCGGCCGCCGGATCAGCGGCGGCTGCCGATGTCCCGGAGCAGCCCCAATCCGAGGGCAACGGCAAAGACGTTGAAGTGCCCGAGAACATGACTCCTGAGCAAGTGGATGATTATCTGGCCGGTCTAAGCGATGAGAAAGCCAGGGAGGCTCTGGCCGCCCAACTGAAAAAGGAATCCGCCGCTCAGGCTGCGCCGGACGCCGGCGCGGAAGATTTCGAGGAGGAAGAGCCCGGCGAGCATATCTTTCATGACATGTATCAGGGCGTCTCCAATGTTCTGGACCAAATCGCTTCGTTTCTCACCTCCGAAAAGGAAGGCTCCCTGAAATGGCAGACCGTAGTCAACCGCTTGTCGGGCGGCAAGGGTGCCGGCCATCTGGTAGTAACCCTATTGATCGGAATCGGCATAATCGTCTGCGGCGTCGTCATCGAGCGGCTGGTGGTCGGGCTGACCGGCAACCTGCGCAAGCAGATACTGGCAGCCGCCCCTTTGGGCAAACTTCATCTGCTGGGCCGCTTAATCTCGCGTTTGCTGCTGGATGCCCTTGGCTTGGTGGCCTACATATCGGCTACTTTTCTTTTGCTGCTGCTGTTTTTCAGGCAGGAAGACGCCGGCTACTGGGTCGTCTCCAACCTTTTGATCGCCAGTTACTATATTCTTGTTATCATGTTTGCGTCCCGAATGATCATGTCACCGACCACGCCGGCGCTGCGGTTGCTGCCGCTGCAGGACTGGGATGCCAAATTCTTACATCGCTGGATTGTCCGGATAACCCTGGTTGCCGCCGTTTTCCTTACGCCCGGCATCATATTTCATTATCCCGGCCGCAGCCAGACCCTCTTCGATCTGTTCTACATTGCTTCGGGCCTCAGTGTATCGCTGTTGATGATCGCAATGATCTGGCAGAGCAGAAAGCGGGTGGCCGAGGCCATCTGCACCGATGACTTCGGGGGTGTCTGCGACGAGTCATCCCTGCGGACCAAGTTCTCCCGAACCTGGCATTATTTTGCGATCCTCTATGTGGCCGGATCCGGCACTTTCTGGCTGATAAATACATTTTTGGGCAGTAAAGGCAAGATCATCAATTTAATCGCCAGCCTGTTTCTGATCCCCATATTCATCGGACTTGACCAGTGGGTCCAGCGGCTGCTGAAAATCGCCTCCGGGGAGTTGCCCGAAGTCATTGACCTGAGCGGGACGGAAACGCCCCAAACTCTCGAAGAAGACCCGACAAACCAGAAAACCGGCATCAAAAATTTCGCTCCGCTGATCAGACGGGTATTCCGATTCGTACTGGGCGCCCTGTTGTTGTTTGTTGTGCTGGGTCTTTGGGGCATCGATGTCTCTTTTGGTCGGATATTTGCCGCGGATGCCCTCAAAATTCTCATGGTCCTGATACTGGGATTCGTTATCTGGGAATTTGCCAAATCCCGTATCGATCGCAAGCTGAAAGAAGAGATGCCGGAGCCGGATGAGGAAAAGGAGGAAGGCGGAGCGGGGGGATCCCGCATCGGTACCCTGTTGGTGCTCTTACGCAAATTCATTTTGGCCATCATGTTTGTGATGGTATCGCTGATCATTCTTTCCAATCTGGGCATCAATATCGGTCCGTTGATCGCCGGTGCCGGTGTCATCGGCCTGGCGATCGGGTTTGGCGCTCAGACCCTTGTGAAAGACATTATCGCCGGAATTTTTTTTCTGATCGATGATGCCTTCCGGGTGGGAGACTATATTGAAACCGCCAGCACCAAAGGCATGGTCGAGCACATATCCCTGCGTTCTCTAAGGCTGCGCCATCCCCGGGGACCGGTGTTCAACATTCCCTTCGGTACCATGGGAACCGTGAAAAACAACAGCCGGGACTACATCATTTCCAAGCTCGATTTTCGCGTGCGCTACGACACCGATGTGGACAAGGTCAGAAAGATTATCAAAAAGATCAACAAAACCATCATGAAACACGAGGAAATGGGTCCGGTGCTGCTGGGAAAAATCAAATCCCAGGGCGTCCGTGAGATGGACGACTCCGCCATGATCATGCGGGTGAAGTTCAAGACCATACCGGGAGAGCAGTTTATCGTGCGCCGCGAAGTGTTCCGGATGATGCAGGAATCTTTCAGAGCAAACGGCATTGAATTCGCCCATCGCAACGTGACGGTCTATCTGCCCCCGGGAGAAACAGGTGACACCTCCGGAGACGGACAGTCGCAGGGAGAACCGGCCGGCAAAACCGACCAAAAGATAGCCGAAGCTGCTGCCGCTGCAGGCGCTGCCGTCATACAGGCTGAAGAAGAGGCCAAGCTGGCGGCGCTCAAGGCACAGAAAAAGTAGATTCTTGTTGCTGGTTTCTGGCGACTGGCTGCTGGTATCTGGTAACTGGTTGCCAGCCGCTGGCCACTGGCTGCTGGCATCAGGCGGCTGGTGGCTGGCAGCTGATCGGTGGTCAGGGTACCGAAGCGACGTGATACTGGTTACTCGTTACTCGATACTCGATGAGGGGGCAGCATACCGAGCCAAAGGAGTTGGTAGTTTTCTGTCATCCGGGATCTGTTTTCCGTTATCTGTTTTCTGTAATCTGTCATCCGTCGTCCGTCATCCGTCGTCCGTCATCCGTCGTCTGTCATCTGTCTTCTGTCATCTGTTATCCGGCATCAGGCAGCTGGTGGCTGGCAGCTGATCGGTGGTCAGCGTACCAAAGCGACGTGATACTGGATACTCGTGTTTCGATACTCGATGAGGGACAGACGACCTTAACCTGGGGGAGACTGAAATATGACCGAACGTCGATCCTGTGCTCTGAATTCCGACAACCGACATCTGTTATCTGACATCTGTCGTCTGTCACGTGCCTGCCGCGGCGAAGCCGTCAGGCGAAGACGGGTCATCCGGCTTCTGTTTCTTGCGCTGTTGATCCTGGCTGCGGTCGGATGCGCGCCATCTTTCGAGCCCCGTCCGCTGAATGAGGTCAATTTTCTGGCACGGTCCCAAACGAAATCTATAGGCAATATTCGGGTGACGGCGGCGGTGCTCAGCGCCGAGGAAAGTGAACAGGTTTTTGGCTTTGCGCTATATAAAAAAGGCGTTCAGCCGGTCTGGCTGCGGATCGAAAATAACGAGGAGCAACCTACCTGGTTTCTGCCTGTGGGTCTGGATCCGGATTATTTTCCTCCGCTGGAGGTAACCTACCCCTATCACCGCGCCTTTCAAAAGGACTATAACCGGCAAATCGATGTTTATTTCCAAAGCCATGCCATGGGCCTGTACATCGCTCCGGGTGCCACCCGTTCGGGTTTTGTGTTTACTAACCTGGATCTGGGCACCAAGGTTTTCAATGTCGACCTGGTGGGTGATGACAGCGAGCCGAAGACATTCATTTTTTTCATTGAGGTGCCGGGCCTCGTCGCCGACCACCGCGAGGTCGAATTTGAATCGCTGTATTCTGCCGATCAGCTCGTCACCTACGATGAACCCGGACTGAAAACAGCCCTGGAGAGGATGCCGTGCTGCACGACGAATCCAGACGGCACCGCGCAGCTGGCGCCGATCAACGTCGTAATGATCGGAGATGGTTATGACCTGCTGCGCGTCCTAATACGCGGCGGTTGGAACGAAACGGCCGCTGCCGACCGGTCCGCCTCCCAGGCTGACCTCTCCGCCGGCATCCCACGGGGTTACCGGTACAATCCTGTGTTTCCCGTGCATTATTACGGCCGCCCCCAGGATGCTTCCTTTCGGGATGCACGCTCAACGGGTTTTGGACAAAATGTGCTCAGGCTGTGGCTTTCCCCCCTGCGCGTTGACAATCTGCCGGTATGGGTGGGGTTGGTTTCCCGGGAACTGGCGCAGCAGCCGCAGCGATTGAAAAATCAAAAGCTCGACCTGGATGAAGTCCGGTATTTTTTCCTGCAGGATCTTCTCTACTCCCAGGGGATTTCCCGATTTGGTCATGTTAAAGGCGCCGGCGAGGCGCCCATATCCCGACCGACAAAGATCGCTGATGAGATTTACTACGTTTTCGACGGCTATCGGGCGGTTTTATGGATTTCACCGCAGGCGGTTCCATTGGATGAGGTCGTCGCATTGGATTGGGAAATCCCACCCGCGAGGTAAGTTTATATGTTCAAAAACGTGCGCAAGCAGGCGCTTTGCATAGCGGTGATCGGATCCATCCTGATTCATCTGGGGTGCGCCTCTTCTTTCAATCCACAACCGAGCGAAGAGATCGGCTTTCAAAAACGCGCTCAGACACAGGAGGAAAACGGAGTACGGGTCACAGCGGCGGTGCTCAGCGCCGAAGAGTCCCTGGCTAAATTCGGTGTTAACTTGTACAGCCGCGACATTCAACCCATCTGGCTGGAAAGCCATAACAAAGATAGTAAGCCGGTATGGTTTCTGCCGGTGGGGTTGGACCCGGAGTATTTTACCCCTCTCGAATCCTCCTTTTTGAGCCGCTTCGCCGTGCGTGAATCCGATCACGAAAAAATGGACCAATACTTTTTCAGACGCGGCATGGGTGACTATATCGGACCGGGAGACACGATCAGCGGTTTCCTTTACACCCGCTTGGACGAAGGCACCAAGGCCTTCAACGTCGATATCATCGGCGACGACAGCCACTTGAGAACGTTTACCTTTTTCATTCCGGTACCGGGCTTGCGGGTGGATCATCGCGATGTCGACTGGGAGAATCTCTATGCGCCCAAGGACATCGAGGTTTATGACGAAAACGGATTGAGAAAGGCGCTGGAAGACTTGCCGTGCTGCACTACCAACAAGAGGGGCACCGAGCAGGGCGATCCGCTCAACCTGGTGGTTATCGGTGATCTGGACGACGTCTACTACGCCTTCATTCGAGCGGGATGGGATGAGACCGAAACGATTTACCGGACATCCCTAATCAAAACGATCCGGTCTTTTCTGTTCGGCGGACGCTACCGCTACTCGCCGGTCAGCGCCCTTTATGTTTTCGGTCGGGCTCAGGATGTGGCTTTGCAGCGCGCGCGGACCTCTATCCATGAGCGCAATCATTTGCGGTTGTGGATGACGCCCATGCGCCTTGAAGACAAACCGGTCTGGATCGGACAGATCAGCCGCGACATCGGGGTACGGTTTACCACCAAAACCATAACGACACACAAAATTGATCCGGACGTGGATGAAACCAGGGACTTTTTAATACAGAACTTGTGGTATTCCCAGGGGCTGACAAAATTCGGCTATGTCAAAGGTGTCGGGGAGGCATCCTACGACGAACGGCGCGGCAATCTTACGGGGGATCCGTACTTCACCGACGGCAAACGGGCAGTGCTGGAGGTTTCGAGTCAACCCACTGCCTTTTCGGAGGTCGGCTGGTTTGATTGGGAGCAGCCTATTCAACGATGAGATTGGCATAGTCCCGCCGTCGCACGCTCTCGCGCCGCCTGAATACGTCTCATGAAAACGAAAATTGGCTAACTTATTTGAATCTTTTATTAAATAACTCGCACAGCCCGCTGAGCGCACAGCGTTTTTTTTATGGTTCTCTGAGAACTCTGCGGACTTTGTGAGAGATAAATTGACTTGAGTTTCTTTTCCGATCAGACTGGACGCTTGCAGCCAGCGGCCACGCTAATATCTAACCCGCTTTGGCGACGGTGCTGCGGCGGTCAGGGTCGCTGGGAAGCACGCGTTTGATCATCTGGGCGATGTCCTTCATCACCACCGGCTTCATGGCCAACTCGCTGATTCCGATCTTCTTGACGATCTCCGGGTTGATCCGCTCGCTGTATCCGGTGCAGACGATGATAGGGATATCGGGGCGAATGGCAAACAATTTGCGGGCCAGAACATCGCCGGTCATGTCCGGCATGGTCATGTCAGTAATAACCAGGTCGAATCCGTCAGGGTTTCGGCGAAATAGCTCGAGCGCCTCGACGCTGCTGGTGCGGGCGGTTACCCGGTATCCCAACCGTTCCAACATTCGCTTGCCGATATCCGCCTGGGCGTCTTCGTCGTCAACAAACAAAATTCGCTGGTTACCGGTAAGCATCAGCTGCGGCTGGTCGGCCTGACGGGCTTCTTCACTCTCAAAGGCGGGTAAGAAGATACTGAAGGTCGATCCTTTACCGGTGATGCTGTCGACGATGATGGCTCCGCCGAGGCTCTTGACGATCCCATGGACAACTGAGAGCCCCATGCCGGTGCCTTCCCCCATTTTCTTGGTCGTAAAAAAGGGGTCGAATATTCGATCCGCAACCTCCGAAGGCATACCGCAGCCGGTATCGCTGACCACGAGTCTGATAAATTTTCCGGGTTTTACGTCGGGGTGCAGCCTGGCGAAGTCGGCATCCAAATCGAGGTCGCTGAGACTGACCTCCAGCACACCGCCGCTGTCACGCATGGCATAGCTTGCATTGGTGCAAAGATTCATGATGACCTGATGAATATTGGTCGGATCGGTCAGCACGGCCAGATGAGATCCGACATTGTGACGGATTTTGATAGTGGTCGGCAGTGAGGCCCTGAGCAGCTTAAGCGTTTCGTTGACGATCAGGCTGACTTTTACCGGTGCCAGTTCGCCTTCCTGCTGGCGGCTGAACGTAAGAATCTGGCGTACCAACTCCTTGGCTCGGCCCCCGGCCTTCAGCACTTGCTGAAGGTTGCTCTGCAAGGACGACCCTTTGGAGGCCTCGATGAGCGACAATTCGGTATACCCAAGGATGGCGGAGAGGATATTGTTGAAATCGTGGGCGATTCCACCGGCCAGAGTCCCAATGGCCTCCATTTTCTGCGCCTGGACAAGCCGCCTTTCCAGCTGCCATTTTTCGGTTACATTAATTCCGACACACAGAATTTCGTTGACATTGCCGGCGTCATCATAGATGGCCCTGTTCATCCAGGTGACTCGGACTCGATCCCCGTTGGATCGGATATTCTCATTTTCGTTGGATACATAGCGCTCGGGATGGACACCGATGTCGTTTATCATCGTCGACAGGTCAAATCCGTCGATGTCTTTTTCCGGAACGATGGTGCCGACAACATTTTTGCCGATGATATCGTCTTCCCGGAAGCCGAAAAATTCCTGGGCATAGGTATTGAAGAAGATTATGCGGCCTTGCGTGTCCATTCGCAAAATGATGCTGTTGGCATTCTGAACGAGTTCACGATAATTTTTTTCACTTTCGCGCAGCGCTGCCTCAGCCGTGTTTCTCTCGTGAACCATGCGGTTGGCCGCCCGCGCCAGGGATTCAAATTCGACGAACGGTAGATTTTCGGAATCGATGCTGGCCGATTCGGTTGCCGCCTTGGAGAAAAACGTCGCAAACAGGTCAAAGCTCTTTTTCGTGCGGCTGGACACGATTTTGGCGGACACCAGGATGAAAAGAAGGGTGGCGGCCAGGATGAAGACAATTTTCAAAATATAGTCTGCAACCCTTTTTTGCAATTCAACCCTCTTTTGGTGGATAACGTTTTCCAGTTTGTCCAAATTGACACCGGCACCTACGTACCACTGCCATTCCGGCACAGCCATAGTATAGCTCAATTTGTCATAGGTGACATCGCCGTCGAACTTCGGCATGACGTAGGCCACATAGCCCCCGCCGGATCTGGCAACCCTGATGAGCTCCCTGACGATTTTGACACCGTTGGCATCGGTGACATCGATCATATTGCGGCCCTTGTTCGGGTTGGTGAGACTGATTCCGTCCCACTGGCCTGCAAAAATATAACCGTCATCGCCGAAGCGTATCGATTGTATTCGAGCCAATACTTCCGTTTTAACCTGATCCATCAAATCATCGGCCTGCCGGGAGCTTTCGCCGGTGGCCCCGATGTCGCTGCCCTTGAGATGTTCCGCAGCCAGAGATTTTCGAAAGGCAATATAGTCGATGACTTTTTCGGTTTCATTCTTTATCAGGTTTTTTTGGTAGGCAAAATACTCTTCCTTTAGCGCGATCTCATCTTGCTTAAAACGTTCGTACTCATGGGTTATCCAGAAATAACCGACCAGGCCGACGGAAAAAAAGGCCAGTGTGATCATCGAATACAGAAAGGTCTTGGTAATGCCGTACTTGGTTGTCATGTTCGCCATGTCTCCAGAATCACTGGTGATAGTCTAGCGCATTATAGCACAAATATAAAAAAAGATTTATGGATTTGTTCCGACCTGCCACCGGTGTAATTCCGGCATTAAACCACCCCTTGCAGTGGTGGGCGCGAAAAGGCTCTACCGATCCGGTCCGAGACCAATGCGGCTTGCAATAGTACGAAACCCGAATCCGCCGGAGGCGGACAAATCTCAAATCCGACCTCGCCTTTTTTCAGTTGCTGACCTTTTTTGGATGCCTATATTGACATTAGGGCTTTGATTCTTTAGTTTCATTCATGCTATTCGGTTTGGGATAACGTGGAATCGGAATCTGTTTTAGTGGGACTGGGACCAGGGAGCGAAATATGTTTTTCATGAAGAAAAAAACCCTGATGGGCTTGTCGCGCACCTGCGGGTGAGCGGCCAAAATCGGTCCGACGGAGCTGTCGGACGCGTTAAAGGGCCTTGAGATATCAGATGACGAGAACTTGCTGGTGGGCTTCGAGACCAGTGATGATGCCGCCGTATACCGAGTGGCGGATGAAATTGCCCTGATCAGCACGGTGGACTATATCACCCCTCCGGTGGACGATCCATACTGGTTCGGCCAGATTGCCGCTGCAAATTCTCTTTCCGATGTGTATGCCATGGGCGGCAAACCGCTGACAGCCTTAAATCTGGTGATGTTCCCGTCCAAGAAGCTTGATATGGGTGTACTCAAGGAGATTTTAAGGGGCGGCAGCGACAAGGTTAAGGAAGCCGGTGCATCAATGGCCGGCGGCCACTCGGTCGATGACAACGAACCTAAATATGGGCTGGCGGTTACCGGGTGCGTTCATCCCGACCATATCCTGACCAATAAAGGCTGCCGGGCAGGGGATGCCCTTATCCTGACCAAACCCCTGGGGACCGGAGTGCTGTTTAATGCCGGCCGCTCGGGCAGACTGGCTTACACCGAACTGGAAGCGATACTGCCACCCGTGGCAACGCTCAACAGCAAGGCCATGGAGGTGGCCTCGCATTTTGACATTCACGCCTGCACGGACATCACCGGGTTCGGAATTCTGGGCCATAGTCTGGAAATGGCCAAGGGCAGTGGATTGCAAATCGATCTGGTGTTCGAAAGGCTGCCCTTATATCCGCATGCCCTGGAAATGTATCAAAAGGGGGAGAGTACCGGCAGCAACAAGGCCAACCGCCGTCTGGCCCGGGGATTCTGGGAGGCGTCCGCGATCATGAGCCCGGCGCAGGAAGAGCTGCTTTTCGATCCCCAGACATCAGGGGGGCTTTTGATTTCCGTGCCGGCTGATCAAAGCGAGGAACTGCTAGCCGGTTTGAAGAAGGCGGGGGTCGACGCCGCCGTCCAGGTGGGTGAAGTTGTTGAAGCCCAGACGCCCTGTGTAAGGGTGGTTTAGGGTACTGGATGCTCGATACTCGATGGCATTCAGATCATCCGGCACCGAGCGCCCAGCTATCGTACATCCAGTTTCGAGCATCGAGAATCGAGTTTTCTGCTGCAGATAATGCGGGGGATTGACTATCTTATTGAGACAATCTAACTAACTGAGCGGTCGGGGAATTTCTCCCCCCGATTGTCCCTGCTGTTCTTTTATCGCCCGGCGCCATCTGGTGCGGTGTCCGACCGGGGTATGCGCTCGCGCCAGCCGTAACGACATAATCCAGCGACTCGGGTACGGCAGCTATCCCGCGTCGATTGGATCCGTGCCAGCCCCCAAAGACAGCCTCCCCCGGTTACGACTATCGTCTCTGCCTTTCTGGATCCAGCGCAGGGGATAGGGGGCGTGTACGGAGTCCGGTACGAATTCGTTACGGCTGGCGCGAGCGCATACCCCGGCCGGACATAGCAGGGAGTGAAAAACTACCCGTTCCCTCATGTTATTGTCTACTATTGGCGATAATCGCCTTCGCCGGTATCAGACCGGTGGCACTGGCTGAAACGATGTTGCCGGCAACACCAGGTCCGTCACCGGCAACATACATGCCCTTTATTTTAGTTTCCAGGTCGCTGGTCGTTTCCACCTGAGTGGCGAAGAACTTTATTTCGGGCGCATAAAGCAGGGTCTCGTCGTTGGCTACTCCGGGCACCACGTTGTTCAGTTTTTCCAACCCTTCAATGATATTGGTCAGGATTCTTTCCGGTAAAGCCATGGCTATGTCGCCGCAGACGACATCGGTCATTGTCGGCACGATGTAGCCTTTGCTGATCCGGTGCCATGTGCTGCGCCGGCCCCGCTTGAGGTCTCCAAAGCGCTGCAGGATGGGCTTGCCGCCGCCGATCAGGGTCGCCAAACTTCCGATGGATTCGCCGTAGGCCTGATTGTTGGTCACCGGCTCCGTAAGGACGACTTTGGACAGAAACGCAAAATTGGTGTTCGGCGACTTTTTATCCTGATAGGCGTGTCCGTTGACGCAGACGAATGTGCTGTAATTCTCAAGGGCTACGAATCCCCCCTGATTGGTGCAAAATGTCCGCGTTTGATCGTCGTATTTTCCGGTTTGAATAAAAAAGGTGGGATCGTAAATAACATCGCAGAGATCCTGCATGATATCGTTGTGAACCTCGACCCGAACGCCGACTTCAATACCCCTCTGCTCGACCCCGATGCCGTGCTGCTGCGCCAGTCCTCCCACCCAGTCGGCCCCCACCCGGCCGGGAGCCAGGATAACGTTGTCGGCCGCATACTTTTTTCGATTGGTCACTACCCCGGTGACACGGTTGTCTGCGACCACGACATCCTTGACTTCTTCAGAGGTGTGTATGACAACGCCCCTGGATTTAATGTGGTCGGCCATGGCGGTTATATGGTCGGGCAGGCGGTCGCTGCCCAGATGCTTCTGCTTGATTATGAGCAGATCGATACCGTAGCGTTTGGCGGCCTTGCGGATTTCCCGGGCGGCGTCACCGTCGGTGGGATAAACGGGTCCGTCCATGCCGAAGCAATTGAATATCTTTTCGGTTTCATCGATCAGTGCTTCTGCCTGGGGAATGGGCATAAACTGGGACAGATCGGTTTTCCCCAATTTGTAGATATAGTTCAGTTTGCCGTCGGAGAACAAACCGGCACCGCCGATGCCGCTGAGAATATTGCAGGGTTTGCACTTGATGCATTCACTATAAGTGTTGATCGGGCAATTGCGTTTCAAAGAGCTTTTGCCCCGCTCGACCAGCAGTATCCGGTGATCGGAATTCTCGCTCAAATAGTAGGCTGCAAACAGACCGGCCGGTCCGCCACCGACAATAATAACATCATAATGATCAACTTTTTCAGATCGTTTTTTGGCAGTCATTTGTCCTCATATTTGAAAATGTGCTTCTTCTTTTTTCTGGTATGCGCATCTCAATTCGGTCGCCAAATTTCCAAATCAGGTTTCGATGACCACGTTGTTTTTGGATTTTGCTGTGTCCTGCTGGTGGGCGCACCGGATCCTTTGCAGGGCCGTAAAGTTGGCCCCCACTGCGACCAGCCAGATCGCCAGCTTAAAAGCAGTCATGTGAATGATGGCGCCAAGCCCGATCAGCACGATGCGTTCGGGACGCTGCATGAGCCCGACCATGGCTTCCATTCCCAGACCTTCGGCTCGGGCACGGGAATAGCTGACCATGAAGGAACCGCACAGGGCCAAGAAAGTTCCCGCAGCCATCGTGTACGCAGCCGTATAGAAAAAATAGGCGGCGATACCGAAAAACATAATAAATTCGGCATAGCGGTCAACGCTGGAATCAAGCAGGGCGCCAAAGCGGCTTGCTTTGCCGGTGGCACGGGCCAGCAGGCCGTCGACCGTGTCGCAAAGACCACCGAGCAAAATGACAACACCGGCGATGCGAATCCATCCCATCAAAAAGGCTGCTGCCCCAAATGCGGTTATAACCACGCCGGTCACGGTAAAAAAATTTGGACTCAGCCCCCATTTGGCGAAAAGCTTTACCGGCGGAGAGAGCAGATTTATAAATCTGTCCTGCACGGTTTGGGGAAGCAGCCGCAGATTTGAAAAAGACATTTGATGGCATTCCTGATGGATGTATCGGCTTTTGCCGGGATACGCCGCTATTACGGCCGCCGGCCTTGGGGATCCCGCTGCACTTTTTATGAATCAAGCCCGAGTTCGACCCATAATAGCACATTCCGGCCGGAGAAATAAAGCCCGTCAGTTATGAAAAATTCGAGCTTCAACAGCCGGGTCTCAAACCGATCCTAAACTCCCAGCTGCTAAATCTCCGACATCATGTTCTGCTTTTAATCTCGAATCGAATTTGCTACGTTCTAGGTTATGACTTCCAGCCTGGCCGAATATGTCCTTCAACCCCTTGGCATCGGCGGCAAATCCCTTGATACGAGGCTTTTGCTGGCTCCAATGAGTTTTCTGGGCCACATCGCCTTTCGCGAACTGGTCTCGCGCTACGGCGGCTGTGGTCTGCTGTATACAGAGATGTGCAGCGCCCGCGCTGTCCCCGGTGAAAACCGATTTGTGTCGCCTTATTTCCGGTGGCGGGATGCGGAGCGCTCCCGGCTGGTTTGCCAAATATTCGGAGACGAGCCCCCCGTGATGGCCGAAGCTGCCCGCCGCATAGAAGACGAAGGTTTATTCGGCGTCGATATCAACATGGGCTGTTCAAATGCAGCTATCTGCCGCCGCAACGGCGGGGCGGCACTGTTAAAGGATCCCGCCCGGGCGTTGGCGATTGTCGCAGCGGTCAGATCGGCGGTCAGCTGTCCGGTAACGATCAAGTATCGCACCGGCTGGCAGGATGATCCCCGGCCGGCGGTGGACTTGGCCCGAAGTTTCGAGGATGCCGGCGCCGACGCGCTCACCTTTCATCCCCGGGTGGCGCCGGACCGGAGGTCCCGTCCCGCCAAATGGGCCTACATCGGACTGATAAAACAGGCGGTATCCATTCCGGTATTCGGCAACGGCGACGTGTTCGATCGTCGCGACTGTACCAAAATGATAACCGAAACCGGGTGCGATGGTGTTGCCCTCGGACGCATGGCCATTGCCCGGCCATGGATCTTCGCTGAGTTTCTGGACAGATTGAAGCCCAGCCGGGAAACATTTCTGGAAGCTGCCATCGAGTTGAGCAGGCTGCTGGAATACCACTATGATGCCGTGCGGGCAATCAAGCGTTTCAAACGCTTCTCCTTTTATTATTGCGCCAATTTCCGCTTCTGCCATGCCTTGTACACCCGCATATTAAATGCTGCTGAAATGGCGGATATCAGGGCCATTCTCAGGCGTTTTTTTGAGCGGGCGCCCGAGATTCAGAGCAGGCCGAACATGAATTATTTTACATGAGCAACGCCTGTTGTCGGGAGATGCTAACCTAGTCGAAAAGGAAACTATAGAAAAGCGAATATCGAATGATGAATGTTGAATGTTCCGCCGGAGGCGGATCGAAGTAAGGAATTCTATCGATTCAAGTTAGGGGTTTCGCCCCAATTGGAATGATGGAATCTTGGCCTCCGGCTCGCAGAGCTTACTGATCGGAGAGAAAAATGGGATTTGGGGTACCGGAGTGTTGGGTCAATGGCCTAATCGTCTTGACGATAAATCTAAAAAGGGATCATATCCTCTGCCAAACCCAATGTTCCATCATTCCACAATTGCATTATTTTCACTCCGTGAAACTTTTTTCTATTTCACCGGGGCCATCATTGAGGTATCATCTCAGACCTCAAAAAATAAACTATATTTTCATTAAGTTGTAGAAAATCCGAGACGTTTAAATAGGTATAGACAGAGCGACCTGTCGGGTCGTAGTCACGCTGCAAGCGTGACGAAGACTGAAGCGATGCCTCCCTTCGATATTGGACATTCGAAATTCTGCGGTTCTGCGGTTCGCTTTTTAACTTAATGTAGTTTCATATAAGCACCGCCTCCGGCAAAAGGACAGCCGGTCTGATCGGAAAAGAAACTACTTATTCTCACGCAAAGACGCCAAGGCGTCAAGATTAAACATAATATTAGTCATTTCCTTTGCGGCTTTGCGTGAGATAGATTTTTCGTAGTTTCATATAAGGCTTTCCGCCTCCAGAAATTCGAAAACTGCTTCGGCTACTGCCTCGGGCTGTTCCATGGGCACAAAATGACCGCTTTGCTCAAAGCGCTTAAGGCGCGCGTGGGGGACTTTCGATTTGAATCTTCTAACCGCCGGAGTGCGGAAAGTGTCCGAGTTCGCGCCGTACAACACCAGGACGGGCTGCTTCAGCTGAGGCACATGCCGCCAGATATCATGGGGACAAACAGAAAAACACTTTGATTCCCAGGCCGGCTCACAGCACAATTTGATCCCGCCTTGCAGACAGGTTGCGGTGCCCTCGGCAATATAGGCTTCCAGAAATCCTGGCTGCCAGGTGCTGAAGACTGCTTTCCGGCGGTAGGCCCGCAGGACGCTCTCCCGATCAGGCCAGGTGTTTCTGCGTTTAGCGGCAGTTGCGACGATGGGCAGCCAGCGGGCAAGACCGGTTTTTTTGGCCAGATACCACCACCACATCCATGCGAACGGCAGAATCGTCGGGTCGATCAATACCAAGGCCCGGACCAGATCAGGACGCTTGAGAGCCAGCATCAGGCTGATCGTTCCACCCCGGGAATGGCCCATGGCAATCAGGGGTTGACCGAGATGCTCGAAGAAACGCTCCAAGTCTTCTGCAAACATATCCCAGCCGCGCAGATGAGCCGGAATCGCCGGCACGCTGGTGCGGCCGTGGCCCCGGTCGTCCATGCCCAACACCGCAAGTCGTGAGCGCAGCATCGTTGCCAATGGCGTGTACACCCCGGCGCACAGTCCGGTGGCATGGGCAAAATGAGTCAACGGGCCATCGCCGCCCCAAGTGATGTAGTGAAAATCTCCGTCAGGTCTGTTAAACGTGCTATCCTGTCGCTGCATTCAACCCACACATGTCTACTTAACCATTCTGTCGTTTCAAGTATCGAAGCACTTATTAACACCGCTATATAGAGAATTTTGCTCACTTCGTAAAGAAATAATCGATTGCCGGGGGCCGGTGGTCTAACCCCACCGGACCAGTCCGACGGCTTCCGCCCGTTTGCTTGCCGTTAGAGATTCAGATGACTTGCACCATAATTCAACAATTGAAATTATTATAAATTTACTCTATGATAAAAGATTCAGCCACTGGTTGCTACGGCTGTTGACACCCAGGATCGTAATTGAATGATATCAATTTGCTGCGACATGAAACCGGTCCGGCATACCTTCAGCTTTTATGAAATGGTTTCAGTCCACCCAGCCGTACCAATAAGAACGGAATTTAGAAATGGCAGCTATCGACGTGAAAGCCGACTTCGACGGGCAGCCGGGGATTGATTTCCACCCTCGGGCGCAGCTTTTGAATACCTTTATGGCACATACACCGGCGGCGGTGGCAATGTGCGACAGAAATATGTGCTATCTGGCCTACAGCAGGCGGTGGGCTGAAGACCACGGGCTTGGCGATGAAGACCTGGTAGGCCGCTGCCATTACGATTTATTCCCGGATCTGCCGGAGCATTGGAAAGAGGAGCATCAACGGTGTTTTAAAGGGGAAATAATCAAAAAGGCGGCTGAACCCTTCCCAAGGGCTGACGGCACCACAGATTGGGTCAGAAGGCAGCTGTGCCCCTGGTGGGACAGCACCGGCAACATCGGCGGTCTGACCATGTTCACCGAAGTCATCACCAAACGCCGTCAAATTGAAAGGGCGCTCAAGGAAAGTGAGGAAAAGTACCGCAACCTTTTCGAAACCGCCATGGTGGGACTTTACCGATCCCGCATTGATGACGGCCAGATCCTGGCCGCCAACCAGGCTTTTGCCGACATTATGGGCCTTGAATCGCCGGATCAATTTTATGAAAGTTTCAAAACGTCCGATCACTATGCCGATCCGGATCGTCGCCGGGAATTGCTGCGGCTCCTGAAGGCCAAAGGCCGGGTTGACGGGTTTGAGATCCGATCAATCCGCCCGGACGGAACCCACACCGATATTGCCGTTAGTGCGATCGTATATCCCGAGCACGGGTACATCGAGGGCTGTGTCCTCGACATGACCGAGAGAAAGCAGGCGGCCTATGAAAAAGAAAAACTTCAGGCCAAATTGCAGCAGGCCCAGAAAATGGAGGCCATCGGCACCCTGGCCGGGGGGGTTGCCCACGATTTTAACAATCTGCTGATGGGTATCCAGGGCCGGACTTCCCTTTTGCTGGCCGATATCGATGACACCCATCCGCATTTTGAACACCTTACGGAAATTGAAAAATATGTTGACAGTGCTGCCGAACTAACCAGACAACTGCTGGGCTTTGCGCGGGGAGGGAAGTACCAGGTCGTACCGACCAATCTCAACAACCTGCTGGACAGTTCGGCGCGGATGTTCGGCCGCACCAAGAAGGAGATAACGATTCACCGCGAATATCAGCAGGACCTGTGGCTGGTTGAAGTCGATCGCACCCAGATCGAACAGGTTTTGCTGAATATTTATGTCAATGCCTGGCAGGCCATGCCCGGCGGAGGTAACCTGTATATTCAAACCGAGAATGTTTATCTGGATGAAGAGTTTGTCCAAATATTTAACATGACGGCCGGAGATTTCGTCAAAGTTACCATTAAAGACACCGGGGTCGGTATGGACGCCGATACCTTAAAACAGGTGTTCGATCCCTTCTTTACTACCAAGGAGAAAGAAAGAGGCACGGGTCTGGGGCTGGCTTCCGCCTATGGTATTGTAAAAAACCACGACGGCATCATTACCGCCCATGGCCAAAAGGGGCGCGGTGCTGCCTTGACTATTTATTTGCCCGCATTCAGGAACGCGTCGACACAAGCTTGAAGTGATATCGGTTCCAACAACATTTTAAACAATGGAGGTAAACAATGCAATTCGTCCGGAGAACCTTGAGGCCGGTCAGCCTTGCCGGGGCTGTATTGATGTTATTGATTTCGGGTCCGATCCAATCCGCCTCGGCTGCCCTGGTCGACACCGAAACCCTGTTGGAGGCTTCACAGGGCCAGCAGGCCCGGACCCGCATCAAACAATTGATGGTGCGCGAAAATGTCCGCCAGGCACTGATCAATCTGGAGATCGATCCCCGGGAGGCGGGAGCCAGAATTGACAGCCTTTCGGATGCAGAGGCCCTTGCGATTGCCGATAAACTGGATCAACTCCCCGCCGGCGGCGGAGCGCTTGAAATGCTGCTGATTGTCGGCCTAATCGTCTTTCTCGTTTTGCTCTTTACCGATATCAAGGGATACACCGACGTGTTTCCCTTTGTGAAATAAGTTATGCATTTCCCCAGGATGTTTCGCATACGCCAGCACTTCGACAGCCGTTGCGTGAACGACATCAAAGCGGCGGTGCTGGAACAACTTTCCGCTTTGTCCTGGCATCAAGTTCAGCCGGGTCACAGTGTTGCCATCGCCGTCGGCAGCCGCGGTGTGGCCGACCTTGGCGAAATTGTCAACTCGGTTGTCGGGTTTTTCAAGTCCCTTGGGGCCGAACCCTTTATTTTTCCGGCCATGGGAAGCCATGGCGGGGCAACCGCCGAGGGGCAGGTTGCCGTGTTGGCCCACCTGGGTGTGACGGAAGCCTGTGTGCAGGCACCGATCCGTTCTTCTATGGAAGTGCGCCGAATCGGCCGGACCGAGGACGAAATTCCGGTTTTTGTCGATCAATATGCCATGGGTGCCGATCATATCGTCGTTGTCAATCGCATCAAATGCCACACCAAATTCAAAGCTTCGATCGAAAGCGGGCTGATGAAAATGATGGCTATCGGCATGGGCAAGCACAAGGGGGCGGCTCATTACCACCAGGCTGCCATCGATTATTCCTTCCCGAAGATTATCCGCGATGCCGCCCGGACGGTATTGGCTCAAACCCCGGTCCTTTGCGCCATCGGCATCGTCGAGAACGGCCACGGCAAAACTGCCAAGATCGCCGCTTTGAAACCGGAGGCCATTGAATCCGAAGAAAAAAAACTGCTGTCGCTTGCCAAAAAACTGATGGCCCATTTGCCGTTTAATGAAATCGACCTTCTAATCGTTGACGAGATAGGCAAGAACATCAGCGGGGTCGGCATCGATCCCAACGTTACCGGCAGAAATCGGGATCTCACCGGCGTCTTCAGCCATCCGGCCCGCATCAAGCGAATATTCGTGCGGGATTTGACCGATCAATCCCGGGGCAATGCCATCGGTGTCGGTCTGGCCGATCTCACAACCCAGAGGCTCGTAGAAAAGATCGATTACGCCGCCACCTATAAAAACTGCATTACTGCAGCCAGCCTCGAAAAGGGGGCCGTGCCCATGTATTTTGAGAATGATCGCCGGGCGATAGCGGTCGCTCTGGAAACCATCGGCCTGACGCCCCCAAGGATGAGCAGAATCGTGCGAATCCGCAACACCCTGCAATTGGAAATTGTCGGTGTGTCGGAGGCCTATGGGGAGGCGCTGGGCCAAAAAGACGAGGTCGAAATTCTCACGGGACCGGAGCCCATGGCATTCGACAGCCATGATAACCTGCTGCCCCTCTAAACCGACATGCCCGCCTGAGTTCCAGATTTCAATTCATAGGCGGCCTTGAAGTCTCATTGCCCCTCTGGGCTTTTTCGTCGTGTAGAATTGATGGATTCGCAAAAAGTCATATTGGTAGGACTCCATACTACAACCGTTTGACCGGTGCGGCCAGGCTCAAATATCTGCCCCTTTCCTCAAACATCAGTTTTTTTCCCACCATCATTTTTAAAAAGGACAGAATACGGTCTTCGGAAAAGCTTGGAAATCGGGCTCGGATTTGTTTGATGGAGCGGTGGTGGCGGCAATAGAGGTAGATACGCCTGGAGGTTCCAACCAGGCGGTGATTAATGGTGTCCGCCTCGAACATCCGCTGGCGGATAATCAGAAAATCGCGGCCATCCCTCAGGGTCAGGAATGGGGATCCTTGCGGACCGCGGTTTTGTTTGTGGTACTGCTTATGCCAGGCTTTGATTCGATCTTCGACCGGACGCCAGATTTTGCGCTGGTATCCCAGGTCACCCCGGTAAGCCTGAATCATAAACCGCATCGAGGCTATGAAGTTGGCTGGAAATAAGTAGCTCCAGTTCGGGTGACCAAACACCGATTTGATTCCAAACGATCCTGGATTCCGCCAAACCGGACTGCCCAATCCCAGCCAGAAAGCGACCGCCTTGAGGGGGCGGTAGGCGGTTGCAAACTCAAGGCATCGCAGCGTTTCGGCCACATCCTGTTCGTCGCTGCCCGGAAAATACAGGATCAGGTTGGAATGATTTTCCAGGCCCAGTGCCTCGCAGTCTCGCATGATTTCCAGGTTTTGAATGGCGGTCGTGCCTTTGTTGAGCTTTTTCAACAATGAGGTGGCCAGCGCTTCGATTCCAATTTGTACCTGCTTCATTCCGGTCTGGGCCATCAGGTTCAATTCCGCCGGGGTGGTGGTGGCCCGGATTTCGGCAAACAGCCGCAGGTCCTTGCTCAGGTCGGCCAGGTTTTTAAATAGTGTTCTAGTGGATTTGCGGGGCAGGACATTGTCCACGAAAGCAAGCGACAGGGTTTGATGCCTGGTGGTCAGATAGTCGATTTGAGCGACCACCTGGGCCGGATCCTTGGCGCGATACCCCTGCCATTGCAGGTTGAGGTTGCAGAAGGCGCAGCCGCTGGTCTTGCCGACGCCGGAGGTTCGCTGCCACCAGCAGCCCCGGGAGGCTTCAACCGGCAGCGTAGGAAAGAAACCATGGCCTGTGTCTTTCAAGAGCGCAAAATACTCGTCGAAATCCGGCACGGGCAGATCTTGCAGATCTTTGATTTGCTGAAAACGAGTTTGGATTTCGTTGACTTCTGCGGTCTCTGCCGTAACGATTCCGGCAACAGGAGGGAGTGCTGCAAATGGGGCCGAGGACTTCAGATGTTCCACCAACCGGCTGAAAGGCAACTCGCCTTCCCCCGTGACCACCAGGTTGACTTCTTCAAAAAGTTTAAAGAAATCCGCGGAGGTTGATCCGGAGAAGGTCGACCCGCCGATGGCGATCAGCAGTTCGGGGGATCGCCGCTTGATCTGTTTGATAAAATACAGCGCCGATGTCAGCTGGCACAGCGAAACCGAGAACCCGGCCAATCGATATTTATCCTAGTCACCGTCGGCGATCAGCTTGTCCGTGGTTTCTCTAACTTCGGTCGTGATTTTCTCAAATCCCGTTGTGCTTATGAGGGAACCGGATTTGACCTGGCGGTTGAAGAGATTTTCTATGGCTGCAAAGCGACGCGGGAAGAGCAGGGCGGCATAAACAGCCTCCGCCAGCCAGGTGCGCTCTGAAATTTCGTGATACAGCGGGTAGCCGAGGGCGGTGGCTATTTTCAAAAATGCATGGTCGGCATCGACGGCCACATCCGGATGCTGTGACCGCAAGTAGGCCTTGAGGACGCCCAACTGAATGGAAGGCCGGCTGTAAAGCGGCCAAGGGGTGGAAATCAGGATGATGTTCAAGTTCTTCTGTCGCATTGATATAGGACGCTAATTACTAAACCGGACAAGCTGTAATTGAAGATCGAAGAATGAAGATTGAAGATTGGTGGCATCGCTTCAGTCTTGAGGCTTCGCTCTTCGAGCTACGTCCCCACAGGTCGCCTTCGGCTACGACCGGACAAGTCGCTCAGGCTTTTTAAAAATAGACAGAATACATTCCTTCGACATTCATTATTCGACATTCTGCGGTTCTGCGGTTTGCTGTTTATGAAGTAGCCAACTAAAGTTCAAAGGTTCAGAGGAGCAGGGCAGGGGTTAGCGGCTGGAGGAGCGCTTCGCTTTAGGTTTGAGGCAAAGAAGATCTGGCCCTACGTGCCTCTAACCTCAAACCTAATACCTCCAAACAACCCTGAACGGTGAACCCTGAACCTCGGAACCCAATAACCCCTTGCCTTCCTTGGATTTCTATTTTATACATAGCGCCAACCAATCGACGTTTGCAAGGAGTATTGGCGCTAACCTATTTATGAACGCTGTTGCGGGCGTCATGCAACGGCGCTGCCGGCGCACAATGGATTATAAAATGGCTGCAAAACCAGATATGCAGGTAGTCATCGGCGGCTTGGAGCTGCAAAATCCGGTAATGACGGCTTCCGGCACCTTTGGCTATGCCAGGGAATTTGATCACCTGATCGATCTGAACCGGCTTGGGGGAATTATCGTCAAGGGTTTGTCCCTAAAAGCGACCCCGGGTAATCCACCACCACGGATTGTCGAGACCGCCTGCGGCATGATCAATGCCATTGGCCTGGAGAATGTCGGGATTGAAACCTTCATCGCAGAAAAACTGCCTTTCCTGCAGAAATTGGCTCCCCCTGTTGTTGTAAATATTTATGGTAAGTTCGAGGAAGAATACGGGCAGTTGGCGGCCCGCATCGATGATGAAGCCGCCATCGCCGGGATCGAGGTCAATATTTCCTGCCCCAATGTAAAGGCCGGTGGAATGGCATTCGGCGTCGATCCCCAGGCCGCCTTCCGGGTGGTGCGGGCCGTCCGCAGTCAGACCGCCAAGCCGGTGATCGTAAAGCTGTCGCCGAATGTCACCGATATCACCCAGATCGCCAGATCCGTGGAAGACGCGGGGGCCGACTGTCTTTCGCTGATCAACACCCTAGCGGCGCTTGCCATTGACATCGACACCCGTCGTCCTAAAATAGCCAATATTATCGGTGGGTTGTCAGGTCCGGCGATCAAACCTGTCGCACTGCGCATGGTCTGGCAGGTGGCTCAGGTTGCTAAAATACCCATCATCGGCATCGGCGGCATCATGACGGCCGCAGATGCCCTGGAATTTTTAATCGCCGGCGCAGCCGCCGTTCAAGTCGGCACCGCCAATTTTGTCAATCCCGGGGCCACCATCGAAATCATCGAGGGCATCGAGGCGTTTCTGGCCGAAAGAAACATCGATAAGGTCACAGACCTGATTGGGACATTGGAGACATAGAAGTCGCCCCAGATTTCGGAAATCGGATTGCAGATTGCGGAAAGGAAACAGCATACTCCTGTCTTGCTACCGCTACCAACCCGCAACCTGCAACCCGCAACTATTTTTAAAGCCCGGCCGCTTCCTTGACCGGATGTAATTTGAGATATTCCAAGCGGTTTAATCCATTGACATAGGCTCTGGCGCTGGCCGTAATGATATCGGGGTCGGCACCCTTGCCGAGAGCCGTCAGGCCGTTTTCCCGCAGGCGCACAGTGACCTCCCCCTGGGCATCGGTGCCGCCGGTCAGCGCACTGATGGAGAATCGCAGCAATTCCGATTCGGTGCCGGTGAGATTGGCGATGGTGTTGAAGGCGGCATCAATGGGCCCGTTGCCGTAGCCGGCACTTTGAACCGATCTGTCCTGGATTTTCAATTTAACGCTGGCCATCGGCAGCACGGTTGTGCCGGCGGTCACATGCAGGTATTCAAGCTGGAAAACATCCGAGGTGCGCAGGATGCCCTCGGTCACAATGACTTCCAGATCCTCGTCCACGATATGCTTTTTCTTGTCTGCCAATTCCTTGAATTTTTCGAATACCAGGTTGAGTTCTTCGCCTGAGAGGTCATAGCCCATGTCGCTCAAGTGGGACCGCAGCGCATGCCTGCCGGAATGCTTTCCCAAGACAAGTTTGTTCGTGCTCAATCCGATGGTCTCCGGTTTCATGATTTCATAGGTCATGCGATTTTTCAAAACACCGTCCTGATGGATACCGGCTTCATGGGCGAATGCATTGGCCCCCACAATGGCTTTGTTGGGCTGCACCATGATGCCGGTAATCATGCTGACCAGACGGCTGGTCGGATGGATGAATTCGGTCTTAACGTTGGTCGTGGCCGGCAGAATATTCTGGCGGGTGTGCAGGGCCATGACAATTTCTTCCAGTGATGTGTTGCCGGCCCTCTCACCGATACCGTTGATGGTAACTTCCGCCTGGCGGGCACCGGCCTTGATGGCGGCCAGGGTGTTGGCGGTTGCCAGCCCCAGGTCATTGTGACAGTGCACGCTGAATACCGCTTTGTGAATGTTGGGTGTGTGGCTGATGACGTAGCTGACGAGATCGCCGAATTCTTCGGGCACGGCATATCCGACGGTGTCCGGCAGGTTGATCGTGGTCGCGCCGGCGTCGATGGCCGCCTCGAACACCCGGCAGAGGAAATCGCGGTCGCTGCGGGAGCCGTCTTCAGAGGAAAACTCTATGTTGTCGGTCAGGGTTTTGGCGTAATTAACGGCCTCCACCGCCTTGGCGACGACCTCGTCCCGTGACATTTTCAGCTTGTACTCCAGATGAATGTCGGATGTGGCGATGAAGGTATGGATTCTGGGCTTGGCCGCGTGACTGACGGCCTTCCAGGCGCGATCGATGTCGTCTTTGGACGTGCGTGCCAGAGCGGCGACTTCGGTGTTGGTGAGCTTGCCGGCGATCCGCGAAACAGCCTCCAGATCTCCCTCGGAAGCCGCCGGAAAACCCGCCTCCAGTACATCAACGCCCAGTTTTTCGAGTTGGGTGGCCAGCCGCAGTTTCTCAGCCGTATTCATGCTGGCGCCCGGCGACTGCTCGCCGTCTCTTAAAGTTGTGTCGAATATGATTACGCGATCGGTCATTTTGGTCACTCCTTCGAGTTGAATAGTTGATTGGATTAACGCTTCGGTTGAATAAATCCTTTATACTCACTAACTATTCGACTGGATTAGCGGAGCACAGGCCGCAGGAGAGGTCGGATTTTAGCTCCTGCGGCGATTTTTCCTTTTTGGCTCGTCAATTGATTACTCCTCATACTCCGGAATTATGTACCGGATCCTTGAACGTCGTTTATTTCAATGGCCCCTGCCACGCTGCATAGTACATATAGATCTATCTTTTAGACAGGTATGGACTCACTTGTTAAATAGCGGCAATTCTTCCTGTTCGGGCACCTTGTTGCCTTGGCGAATCCGATTTTCGCTGGCCAGCTTGAACTGGAAGCTGTCCGCCAGCGCCTGCCAGCTGGCTTCGATAATGTCTTCGGAGACCCCGATGGTGCTCCAGATCTGATCCTGGTCCCGCGATTCGATGAACACGCGGACTTTGGCGGCGGTGCCGCGGTTGCCGTCGATGACCCGCACCTTGAAATCCACCAGGCGCATGGTATCGAGGTCCGGGAAGAATCGATCCAGAGCTTTACGCAAAGCATTGTCCAGAGCACTGACGGGACCGTATCCCTCGGCGGCGGTGATCTCCTCTTTGCCGCCGACGGATATTTTCATGGTGGCCTGCGAACTGCAGGGCCGGTCTTTATCTTTTTCTATGGTCACCCGAAAGGATTCCAGGGTAAACAGCGGTTCGAATTGATCGGTGAACTTTTCCATCAAGATTTTAAAGGATCCCTCAGCCACGTCGAACTGGTAGCCCTGCTGTTCAAGCTGCTTGATTTCCGCTACTATCTTACTGCTGTCGTAGCCGTTGGTGCCGAGTTCGACGCCCAGTTCGCGGGCCTTGTACTCGACATTGCTTTTGCCGGACATATCAGAAACCAGAACCCGCCTCTGATTGCCGACCAGGGCCGGGTCCATGTGCTCGTATGCCCGCAGAGATTTCATGACAGCACTCACATGGATACCGCCTTTGTGGGCGAAGGCGCTTTTGCCGACAAAAGGTCGATTATTCAGGGGGACCTGGTTGGCAGTCTCGCTGATGTAGCGCGAAAGGGATTTCAATTTTCTTAGATTGTCACCGGAGATACAGGACCTTTTCATCTTTTGATCAAGAACCGGTATCACCGATGTTAAATCGGCGTTGCCGCAGCGTTCCCCATAGCCGTTGATCGTACCTTGAACCATGACGGCACCAGCGTGTACGGCGGTGATGGAATTGGCCACCGCCAAACCGCAGTCATTGTGGGTATGAACCCCCAGCCGGACGGTGTCACCGTCCTCGCCGTGGTTGCTTATCAGTTGCTGCACCTTTTTGAATATTTCTTCAATCTCGAAGGGCAGGGTGCCGCCGTTGGTATCGCACAGTACGATAAATTCCGCCCCACCGTCGAGGGCGGCCATCAAGGTTTTCAAGGCATAGTCCGGGTTGTTTTTGTATCCGTCGAAAAAATGTTCGGCGTCGTAGATGGTTTCGCGTTCGTGGCCTTTCAGAAAAGACACGCTGTCGTATATCATGGCCAGATTCTCCTCCAGGCTGTTGGCCATGATTTTTTCGACATGCAGGTCCCAGCTTTTGCCGAATATGGTAACAGCCGGGGTCTCGCTGGCCAGAAGCGCGGTCAGGTTGCCGTCCTCCTCCGGCTTTATGCCGGGCTTGCGGGTGGAGCCAAATGCGACCAGGCGGGAGTGGTCTAATGTCACCCGTTTGGCCAGATCGAAGAATTGCATGTCTTTGGGATTCGACCCGGGCCAGCCACCTTCGATGTAATGTATCCCAATATCATCGAGCCGAAGCGCGATCTTGACTTTTTCATCGGCGGAAAAGGTAATGTTCTCACCCTGGGTTCCATCTCTCAATGTGGTGTCATAAAGAAATACTGGTTCCATCTTGCTCTCCATCGGCCCGGGTGCCGCGCGCCTTATCATTTTTTCCTGTTTTCCGGCCGCAGGGACCGGACCGTCGCTCCGGTTTGCCACATTTCCGAATTCCTCAGGACGGCCAGTTCCTGGTCCAGCTTTTCGCGGTAATCCGGTGCGCTGTTGGCTTCCAGGACTCTTTTGGTCTCATCGCCGGAAATCACTTTTTGGTAAAGCTCGTCAAATACAGGGGCGACCGCATCGCGGAACCGGGGGCTCCAATCCAGGGCACCCCTCTGGGCTGTTGTCGAGCAGTTTGAAAACATCCAGTCCATACCGTTTTCGGCCACAAGCCGGATGAGGCTCTGGGTCAACTCTTCGACGGTTTCGTTAAATGCTTCACTCGGAGAGTGCCCGTGTTTGCGCAGAAGATTGTACTGTGCCTCCATGACGCCGGCCAGGCAGCCCATCAGGACACCGCGCTCGCCGGTAAGATCGCTGTGGACTTCCTTTTGAAAGGTTGTCGGAAACAGGTAGCCGGAGCCCACGGCAATACCCAGAGCCAGGGTGCGTTCCCGCGCACGGCCCGTGTAGTCCTGAAAAACGGCAAAACTCGAATTGATGCCGCTGCCGTCAAGATAGTTCAGTCTAACGTTGCGGCCGGAACCTTTGGGTGCGACCAGAATGACATCCACATTGTCAGGCGGGATAATCCTGGTCTGATCTTTATAGACGATACCGAAACCATGGGAAAAATACAGGGCATCACCCGCGTTGAGACATTCTTTCAGGCCGGGCCAGGTGGCAACCTGGCCGGCATCGGACAGCAGATTCTGGATAACGGTCGCCCGCCGGGCAGCTTCTTCAATGGGAAACAGGGTTTTTCCGGGAACAAAACCGTCGTCAAGGGCACGCTGGTATGTCTTGCCCCCTTCGCGTTGACCTACGATGACGGGTATGCCGTTGTCTCTCAGGTTCAAGGCCTGGCCCGGGCCCTGCACACCGTAGCCGAGAACAGCCACCGTTTCGTTGGCCAAAATCTCCCTGGCTTTTTGTAAAGAAAATTCCTCCGACGTGATTACTTCTTCTGTCACTCCCCCGAAATTAAATTCTGTCATTTTGACCTCTTTTCGAATTATGCGGTTTTAAAAAGGCGCTCACGGGCGCTGCGTTGGGTGTATCCTGTCGAATTGGGTTGCCTGTAGGTAAATCTGACCTTATGCCCATGCCAACGCCGGCGTTATTTGGGCTCGCGGTACAGCGCCAGGCTTCCGCTGCGGGCGATTTTTTCGATTCCCATCGGGCTCAACAGATTGATCAGGGCGGCCAGTTTGCCCTCATCCCCGGTGACTTCCAGAATGTAATGCTCCGTACCGACATCGACAACCTTACACCTGAAAATATCGACGATTCTCAAGATCTCGGCCCGAAACTCCGATTTGGCCCTGACGCAGATGAGGGCCATTTCTCTTTTGACGGCCCTGGGCCCGGTCATATCGCGCAGCTTGATGACGTTGATCAGTTTACGCAGCTGTTTCTCAATTTGTTCGATCACCGGTGGATTGGCCATGGTTACGATGGTAATCCTCGACACCTGCGGATCCATGGTTGGCGCCACGCACAGGCTTTCGATGTTGAAGCCTTTGCCGCTGAACAGTCCGACCACCCTGGACAGCACCCCCGGTTGATTGTCGACCAGCATCGTCATAATGTGTTTTTGCTCTTTCATACCATTCTCCTCAAAACGGGTTGCGTGTTGCGCGTTACGGGTTGCGTGTTGCGCGTTACGGGTTGCGTGTTGCGCGTTACGAGTTATGTGTTGCGAGTTGTTCGTTACGTGTTGCCTCGGCCTGCGGATACCCCACGATACGTATGGCTTACCGCACGACGCGAACCGCGTACCCCGCAACCCGAAACGCGCAACTCGAACCGCGTCTACACGAGCAGCATGTCAGTGATGGCGGCTCCGGCCGGCACCATGGGGTAAACCCCTTCTTCCTTTTCAACGAGAAAATCCATAATCACCGGCTCCGGGATTTTAAGGCCCTCGGCCAGCACCGCTTCGACCTCCCCGGGCTTGGTGGCCCTCAGGCCGACCGCCCCGTAGGCTTCGGCCAGTTTTACAAAATCAGGCGCACAATCCATGCAAGTGGAGACGTAGCGTTTGTCGTAGAACAATTCCTGCCATTGCCTGACCATGCCCATGTAGCCGTTGTTGAGGATTACAATTTTGACCGGCAGGCGGTTTTGGACGGCCGTGGCCATTTCCTGGATATTCATCTGGATGCTCGAGTCGCCGGCGATGTCGACCACGGTTGCCTGCGGAAAGGCAACCTGGGCACCGATGGCCGCCGGAAGCCCGAATCCCATCGCGCCCAGACCGCCGGAGGTAATATAGTGGTTGGGTTTGTCGTATTGATAGTATTGGGCGGCCCACATCTGGTTTTGGCCCACTTCGGTGGTGATAATAGCGTCACCACGGGTCAGTTCGTAGAGCTTTTCTACCACATATTGGGGTTTGATCACGTCCTTTTGCTCGTAGGCCAGGGGTTTGGTGCTTTTCCAATCCGCAATCTGATCGAACCAGGGCTTTCGTTTTTCTTCCAGATTTCCCAGGTCGACCTCGTCAACGAAGCGATTCAAATGCTCCAGGCTGATTTTGCAGTCTCCTACGACCGGAATGGTAACCGGAATGTTTTTGCGTATGGAAGTGGGGTCGATGTCGATATGCACAATTTTGGACTGGGCGGCAAATGCATCGGTTTTGCCCGTTACCCGGTCGTCGAAGCGAACCCCGACTGAAATCATGAGATCACAGGCCGAGGTGCACATATTGGCCCGGTAGGTCCCGTGCATGCCGATCATCCCCAGGCTCAAGGGATCTGTTTCCGGAAATGCGCCCAGACCCATCAGGGAAGTGGTAACCGGTATGCGGGTCTTGCGCGCCAGTTCGGTGAGGCCCTCCGATGCCCCGGAAAGAATAACCCCGCCGCCGGCAAAGATCATCGGCTTCTGGCTGTCCTCGATGAGCCCGACGATCTTTTTCAATTGCTTCATGTTCGGGTTGTAGGTGGGGTTGTAGGACTTTAGTTTGACCGGTGTGCCGGAGGTGTATTCTCCCATTTTTTGGGCAACGTCCTTGGGGATATCCACCAGAATGGGGCCGGGCCGACCGGAGCGCGCCAGGTAAAAGGCCTCTTTAACCGTCGGGGCCAGGTCTTCGATGGACATTACCAGATAATTGTGCTTGGTGCAGGGCCGGGTAATACCCACAATATCGACTTCCTGGAAGGCATCGTTGCCGATAAGCGGCGTCGGCACCTGTCCGCTGAGGATAACGATGGGGACGGAATCCATGTAGGCCGAGGCGATGCCCGTGACGGTGTTGGTTACACCCGGTCCCGAGGTTACCAGGCAGACCCCCACCTGTCCGGAGGCGCGCGCATACCCATCGGCCGCGTGGACGGCAGCCTGTTCATGACGGACCAGGATATCTTTTATATCGGTCTTGGCCAATTCGTCATAGATGTCGATAATCGCGCCTCCGGGATAACCGAAAATGGTGTCGACACCCTCTTCCTTCAGAACTTCCATCAAAATTTTTGCACCGGTCAGTTTCATGTTGCATTTCCTTTCAAAAAAAAATCCGTTATCAGCTTGGGGCTGATAACGGATTTTGTTTTGGTGTGCTGGTTAAAGTCAGGCCATTATCAACCCTTGTGCTCGCCGTCGATAATAATTACCCCGGCGAGTACCAGAATAAGGCTAATAAGGTTGTGAATAGCGATCATTTCTGACAGGGCTCCAGCACGCTTGGATTGGTTAATTGTAGAAGAATTAACAACGAACAATGTGATTGTCAAGCGTTTTCTTTAAATCCGCAGCCTTCCGTCGTGCAGGCGATAAAGACGCCCTTTTTTTTGGTCGTTTTTTCTACCAGAAAACTGGCGCCGCAAACCGGACACTCACGCTCTATCGGTTTGTCCCAACTGGCGAAGGTGCAGTCGGGAAAGCGATTGCAGCCATAGAAGATTTTGCCCCTTTTGGAAGTGCGCTCCACAACCTCGCCGGAGCAGCCTTTTTGGGGGCACTGCAGGCCGATCTTTTTGCCGTTGCCGTTGGAATTCAGAGACTGGGTGTTCTTGCATTCCGGATAGCCGCTGCAGGCCAGAAAACCGCCATAGCGACCTCTTTTGATCACCATCGGCTTACCGCATTTGTCGCAAACCTTATCTGTCGCTTCTTCCTCAGAGATTTCGACCGGCTGTATTTTGCCCTTCTCGTCCCGGCTGTAGTCATTGGAATAAGTACAGTCGGGATAACCGCTGCAGGCAATAAAATGCCCGTTTTTGCCGACCTTGATGCGCAACGGTCGGCTGCATTGGGGGCAGGCCAGATCTGTCGGCAGTCCCACCCCCTTGACGCTGAGCATCCCCTCTGAGGCCGAGTCCAGATCCCTGCTGAACGGCTTGTAGAATCGATCGAGAACCTGCTGCGCTTTAATTTTGTCCGATTCGATCTGATCCAGTTTTTCTTCCATCTTGGCCGTGAATTCGACATCGAATATATCCGGAAAATTTTGCACCAACAGATCGTTGACGATAAAACCCAGTTCGTGCGGCCTGAAGTAGCCGCTGACCAGATCCACATAGCCCTTGCCCCGGATGGTCGATAATATGGAGGCGTATGTACTGGGGCGGCCGATGCCGTTTTCTTCCAGCTCCTTTACCAACGAAGCCTCGGAAAACCGCGGCGGCGGCAGGGTGAAGTGCTGTTTGGGATCCAGTTTGGCCAGTTTTAAAATATCTGCCTGCGACAGTTGCGGCAGTTTGGGCTTTTTCTGCTCGGAGTCGCTGGCAGCCTGTTCGTCCACCGACAGGTAGAGCGCCATAAAACCGGGAAACTTGACCGTCGAGCCGCTGGCCGTGAAGGTGTATACACCGGCTTTAATCGACAGGGACACCTGATTGATCAAAGCCTGGGCCATCTGGGAGGCTACGAAACGCTGCCAAATAAGCTGATACAAGGCATATTGCTCGGCTGAAAGATGAGGCTTGACTTTTTCCGGGGTATTCAGGCTCGAGGTGGGGCGGATGGCCTCATGGGCGTCCTGCACCTTTTTTTTGTTTTTAAAATAGCGCGGCTTGTCTAGCGCGTACTCTTTGCCGAAGCGATCCAGGATGAGCCCTTGTGCTTCCACCGCTGCCTCGGCGGCAATTCGGGTGGAGTCGGTGCGCATGTAGGTGATCAGTCCGACCGGCTCTCCCGGACCCAGATCGATCCCTTCGTAGAGCTGCTGGGCGATTATCATCGTCTTGCGGGCGCTGAACCTGAGCCTGCGGATGGCCTCCTGCTGCAGTTTGCTGGTAGTAAAGGGCGGCAGCGGATTTTTCCTGACGGTCTTTTTCACAATTTTTTCCACGACGAATTTTTCGCCGTCCAACTCCGTCAGTATTTGGCGGGCGGCTCTTTCATCGGGGATTTTTATTTTTTGACCGTCTTTTTTTACCAGCTTGGCCCTAAAGGGCGGTGGGGCATCGCCGTTCAGATGGGCGGTTATCGACCAGTATTCCTCCGGTATGAAGGCCTGGATAGCCCGTTCCCGTTCGCAGATGATCCTTACCGCGACCGACTGCACCCGGCCGGCGCTCAACCCGCCTTTGACTTTACGCCACAACAGCGGCGAAACCTGGTACCCCACCAGTCGATCCAGGATACGGCGGGCCTGCTGGGCTTCATACTTGCTGCGGTCGAGGTCTTCGGGTTCGGCCATGGCCTTTTCGATGGAATTTTTGGTCAACTCATGGAACAAGACACGGTAGAAATCCCGCCCTTTTTTCTTCAGGACTTGTGCGGTATGCCAGGCGATCGCCTCGCCTTCGCGGTCCGGGTCCGGGGCCAGATAAACCGCGGCGGCGTCTCCGGCAGCCTTTCGCAAAGCACTGATGACCTTTTGCTTGCCGGGAATATTTTTGTACTTGGGCTTGAAGCCGTCTTCTACATCGATACCCATTTCCTTGTCCGGCAGGTCTTTGATGTGTCCGACGGTCGCGGCGACATTGTAGTCCTTGCCGAGATATTTTTTTATGGTTCTGACTTTGGTCGGTGATTCCACGACGACCAGTGGTTTGGTTACGGCCATTTTCTGCAAAAGCTCCGGTTAAAAGTCGGCATCGCCAGGGTTAAACCAGCCACATTGAGCGATAGATGCTCAACGTGGTGTTATTGGTTAATCGTTATTAGCGCGGCCGCTGGTCAAAAAAACGGCCGGGCTGATCAAAGAAGAAACTCAAGTCAATTTATCTCTCACAGAGTCCGCAGAGTTCTCAGAGAAAAATAAAAAAGCGCTGTGCGCTCAGCGGGCTCTGCGAGAAATTTTAATGAAGTTTCACACGAGCGGCGACACAAGACGATAGTTTGCTCCTTAAATGCTAGCGCTCATCGGCATCAGGCGCTTGGTTGACGGAAAACAACTTTCCCGGTGCTTGATGCACGAGACCGCTGAGTTCCAGTTTTAACAGTGTGCTTGAAAGGCGGCCCGGATCCATCGAAATTTTTCGAGCCAGATCATCTATATGCACGGGATACGGATCGAGTGCTTTCAGTACACAGCGTTGCTCGTCGGACAGCAAGGCCAAATTGGGGCCGGTCTGCTCCACCGGATGGTTCTGGGGCCGGCCGGTGACCTGAATCAGCGGTGCCAGCTCTTCTATGACATCCTGGGCATGTTCCACCAGCTTGGCTCCCTGTTTGATGAGCGTGTGCGTGCCGGTGCTCTTAAACGACTGGATACTTCCGGGTACGGCGAATACTTCGCGATTCTGTTCGGCGGCCAAGCGTGCCGTAATCAGCGAGCCGCTATTCTTGGTTGCTTCCACAACGACGGCTCCCAGGGACATACCGCTGATGGTGCGATTGCGGATCGGAAAATGATGGGCTGCAGGTTCCGCCTTTAAGGGAAATTCCGATACAACGGCCCCATCTTCGGCAATCCGGTGATAAAGTTTTCGGTTCTCCGCCGGATAAATTTGCTCTAGGCCGCTGCCCAGTACGGCAATGGTGCGTCCGCCGGATGCCAGGGCACCCTGGTGGGCGGCGGTATCAATACCGCGAGCCATGCCGCTGACGATGGTCAGGTGACATGCGCTCAGGCTTTCACACAAACTTCGGGTGGTGGTTAAGCCGTAGCCGGTCGGATGGCGCGAACCCACCACCGCCAAGTTGGCAGAATCACCGTCCAGTCGGCCGTATACATTCAAGAAAGGGGGCGGATCCGGAATCTCGCGCAGCAGCCGGGGATAGTTCGAGTCCGTCAGGGTCACGATTCCGTAATTTTTCTCGTTTATCAAGTCCAGCTCAGCTTCGACGCTGCCCGGCGTTTTATGATGCCTGATGGCCGCGACATGGCGCTCGGTCAATCCGTCTACCTGCAGAAGCGCCTGTGCCGAGGCCTGCAAGACGTTCTGCGGGGATTTGAAACGGTCAATCAGACGCTTGCAAAGCAGATTCCCGATGCCTGGTACAGATTTAAGATGTAGCCATGGTCGAATGCTGTCCATAACCACCGAACCATCGGATTTAAACGCGTCTCCCGCCACTCCGAGTTGCTCTGATCTTACTATCCCGGCCAGAGAGGTTTACTTCTTCTGCTGACGTGCCTGCCAGGCCAGAAGGATCGGACTTGCTACAAAAATAGACGAATAGGTTCCCACAATAACGCCGATGATCAGCGCAAAGGCGAAGTCATGGATAATTCCGCCGCCCAGGACAAACAGGGTGACGACGACGAATAGGGTGGTCAGCGATGTCAATAAGGTGCGGCTGAGGGTCTCGTTGACGCTTCGGTTCAATATGATTTCCAATGGGTTTTTATGGTATTTTCGCAAGTTTTCTCGAATGCGGTCAAAAACGATGATGGTGTCGTTCAGGGAATACCCGATGATGGTCAGCAGCGCCGCGATAATGGCCAGGGTAAATTCCTTGTCGAGGATGGAGAAGATGCCGACGGTGATGGTGACGTCATGCACCAGCGCCGCAATGGCTCCCATGGCGTATTTGAGTTCGAGAAACCAGAACAACACCAGGGTGACGACCAGCGCTCCGACAATCAGCCAGGGAATGCTTACATTCATCAGGGTGAAGACATAAACCGCCCCGATCAAGGCTGCTGTCATGATGGCGCTGATCATCCATTTCAACTCAAAGCGGCCCGAGATATAAATGGTGATAAACAGCAGGGCATAAAACATCGCAAACAGGGCTTTCTCCCTCAAATCCTGGCCTACCTGGGGGCCGACCATTTCCACCCGCCGTATTTCCACCTCTTTGCCGGTCGACGCAGCCAGCGCTTGCTGCACGTCGGTGGTAAAGCCTTCCGTTGTCATAACGGATCGGTCGGTGCGGATCAAATATTCATTGGCTTCCGGATCGCCGAATTCCTGTACCGAGGATTGGCCGAGATCGACATCCTGCAGACCGGCTTTAATGGCATCGATGTCGACTGCGGCGAGAGATTTCACCTGGATAAGCGTGCCCCCCTGAAAATCGATCCCCAACCGGGGGCCGCCGTGGAGGATCAGGGACACGATGCTGATGCCAATCATCACGGCCGACAGGATGTAGGCGATTTTTCTTCTTCCGATGAAGTTTATGTTCACATCAGGTTTTACAAATTGCATATGGTTTCCTCTAACGCTGAAGTCGGTTAAATGCTGAGCGTTTTGACTTTGCGGTTCATCAAGATAAAGTCGAATATCATCCGTGACAGAACCAAGGCTGTAAAAAGGCTGGCAAGGACCCCCAAGCTCAAAGTGACGGCAAATCCTTTTACCGCCCCGGTACCGAACTGGAACAGGACAACGGCAGCGATCAGGGTCGTGACGTTGGCGTCCAAAATGGTCAGGGAGGCCCGGCTGTAACCGGCATCGATGGCCGCCCGGGGTGTTCGGCCCAGAGTCAGCTCCTCCCGGATGCGCTCAAAGATAATCACGTTGGCGTCCACCGCCATTCCGATGGTAAGGATGATACCGGCAATGCCCGGCAGGGTCAGGGTGGCACCGAAGGCCGCCAGACCCGCGCCGATGAGCAAAATGTTGAGAAACAAGGCCGCATCGGCAACCAGGCCGGCGGTTTTGTAGTAAATCACCATGAATATGATGACCAGCAGACCGCCGATGCACATGGAGATCAGACCCTTGCGAATGGAATCGGCGCCCAGGGAAGGACCGACGGTTCGTTCTTCTAGGATGTTGACCGGTGCCGGCAGGGCGCCGGCCCTGAGGGCGATGGCCAGATCCTTGGCCTCATCCATGGTGAACCGTCCGGTTATCCGGGCTTGACCACCGGCGATCTTTTCCTGTATCTCCGGGGCTGAGTAGACATTGTTGTCCAAGACGATGGCCAGACGCTTTTTGACATTGTCACCGGTGATCCTTTCAAAGATGCGGGCGCCCTTTTTGTCGAAATTAATCGAGACATAGGGCTCGTTGAACTGGTTGTCTATCTCTACTCTGGCGTTGGTCAAAGTGGCACCGGTCAACAGGGTCCGCTTTCTCAGCAGGAAGGGGGTCTTGGTGGTACGCTGGGTTTCGGGATCTTCATCGACCTGGTAGAGTACTTCACGGCCGGGCGGTATGTTGCCCTGCAAAGCGCTTTCCAGGGATTGGGTGTCGTCGACAAGTTTGAATTCCAGCAGGGCGGTTTTACCGATCAGATCTTTGGCGCGCTGGGTGTCTTTGATGCCGGGCAGTTGAATCAGGATGCGGTTTTCCCCCTGCCGGCGAATGTCCGGCTCGGCCACGCCGAATTGATCGATCCGGTTGCGGATAGTTTCCAGGGCTTGATCGACGGCCAGTTTTTCGATCTGGGTGCGGTCGTTGTCGGTAATGTCCAGCATGATGGTCTGGACGCCGGCGACCGTCCGCTCGGAAAGCTGCCGCAAATCCCTGAAATCGTCGTCGAGCAGGGTCCTTAATTTTTCGCGGCTTTCCTCCTTTTTAACCTGGACCGAAATCTTGACACCCTCCACGCGGTCTACAGTGACATGGCGGATGCGCTTGTTTTTAAGCTGCTGGCGAATTTCCTGGGAAATGCGCTCGACGGTGCTCTCCAGGGCTTTTAGCGTATCGACCTCCAGAACCAGGTGCATGCCGCCCTGAAGATCGAGGCCCAAATTGATCTGTTTGTGAGGCCACAGAGTCGGTTTCAAACTCGGAAGGATAAAGATGATTGCCGCCACAATGACGGCAAAAACCAGGACCAGTTTCCAAGAAAAATTCTTCAATGATCTTTTTCCTTTTTACGATTATTAGTTAGCACGATGCATCTCGCATGCGGTCGCAATCCCGGCAGGGGTGTGTTTATTACACGAAAGCCCCAGGCAATTTGCTGAAGCGGTCACGGCCGGATTGCAAGGCAGGTATGCAGAATACCCCCAGGATTTGTTCTGCAATTCAGCGCATCGGCCACCCAGCCAAATTTCATGGGGCCAAGGGCTCACTCAAGTGATTGAATCAAACCTTTTTAAATCTTCGGGCGAACCGTACTTGTCGGTGTCTCATTTTTTATCCGGCTGGCTCTTGGCTGCCGGCTGTGCCAGGCCCGAGACATTACCGCGGGCGATTTTTACGCGAACCTTGTCGGCGATCTCCACCGTCAGGGTTGTTTCATCCAATCCGGTAATCCGGCCGTGGAGGCCGCCGCTGGTGATGATGCGGTCGCCCTTTTTAAGGTTGGAGACCATAGCACGATGTTCTTTAGTCCTTTTTTGCTGGGGTCGGATGAGCAGAAAATAGAATATGACGAACATCAAGATCAACGGGATAAATCCCGCGAATCCACCGGCACCTTCTCCTCCGGCGCCGCCCTGACCCATTGCATAAGCTATATCAATCAAGATGAATCCTCCTTCCGGTCTACTGGCTGATAGTTGACTTTTTCAGAAATTATTTAAATTACCGGCAATATATTAAGTATGTCAGACAAACTTGTCGTTTGAGGCCGGACCGCTGACCTGTTTTGATTGACAGGTTTCTTTCGAGGTTAATCCGGGTCTGTCCGCGGACCAACTAAAATGGCGCTGATATACTTGAAAAGAACGCTTTCGTCAAATCATTCTTGCAAATTTTTCAACTTGGCTCGAAAAATGGGCTGCTCGGTCGTGTGCGGCTAAGGCTTTCATAAGAGCACCGCCGCTGGCTGCAAGCGTGCAGTCTGATCAAAAAAAGTAACTGTTTATTTTCACGCAAAGACGCGAAGGCGCCAAGATAACTTTTATATTAATCATACCCTTTGCGTCTTTGCACCTTGGCGTGAGATAAATAATATTGAAGCTTTATTTAAGCTGCAGAACCCGATGAAAACTCATCCCTGTCGGTAAACCCGTGGGGCCGGTCGGTTATTCGCCGTAAACAATCTCACTGTCTCCGGGCACCATCGAATGATCGCCCTCGATCTCAACGCTGAGATCGCGCCGGACCTCCAGATCGACGATTTCGCGACGTTTTTTGTTCAGCAGATAATCAGCCACGTCAACCGGCACGATTGCCCTGACCCGGCTGGTTTTCCCCTTCAAGGCCTCCAGACTCAATTTGCGTAAAAAGCCGATTCCCAGCGTTTCGGTTGACGGCACCAGGCCCTTGCCCTGGCAATGCTTGCAGGGGTGGTGGCTGCCGAATTCAATCGATGGGCGGATGCGCTGCCGCGACATCTCCAACAGTCCGAACCTTGAAATTTTACCGACTTTCGTGCGGGCCTTATCCTCTTTGACATGCTGTCGCAGGGTGCGCTCCACATCGGCCCGATGCTTGGGATCCCGCATGTCGATAAAATCGATGACAATCAGCCCTCCCAGGTCCCTCAAACGCAACTGGCGGGGGCTCTCCTCGGCCGCCTCTAGATTGGTTTGATAAGCGGTTTGCTCGATGGACCGTTCATGGGTCGATTTGCCCGAATTAACGTCAATGGTAACGAGCGCCTCGGTCTGTTCTATGACCAGGGTACCGCCGGACTTTAACCCGACCCGGCTTTCAAATATGGAAGCAATTTGATCTTCGAGCTGAAATTTTGAAAAAATAGGTTTGGCCCCTCTATAATGCTTGACAATCTTGTCATGCCGCCGTGAAAACAGCTTGATAAATTCCCTGACTTCTTTGCAGACCGTCTCGTCGTCGATAAGGATTTCAGAAACTTCCGGCGTAAAAGAATCCCTTATGGAGCGCAGCACCAGATGCCTTTCTTTGTAAAGCAGGGCAGGGGCCTTTTTTTTCATAACACTGCCTTTTATCTTTTTCCACAGCCGGAACAGGTAGTTTAAATCCTTCGAAAGGACTGTTTTGCTGGTTTTGGCAGCGGATGTGCGCACGATGATCCCGAAATCTTCAGGAATTTTGAGTTTGCCGACGATTGATTTCAGACGCTGGCGTTCCTCCTCATCTTCGATTTTGCGCGAAATTCCGACATTGCTGCTTCCGGGCCTGAGAACCATATATCCGCCCGGCAATGATATATGGGTGGTCAGCATGGCCCCTTTATTCATAAACGGATCCTTGGTAACCTGCACCATCAATTCCTGTCCGCGCTTGACAAGCTTGTCAAGCGAGTACTTCTCGTCGGCGGTCTCATGAAAATAGTCGGGGTGAATTTCATATCTTTGCAAAAAGCCATGGCGCTCGGCGCCATAATCCACGAAAACCGCCTGCAGACCGGGTTCAATCCGCGTAATGATTCCCTTGTAGATATTGCCGTGGGTAATTTCCTTCGAACTGCTTTCGATATGAAAATCTTCCAGTTTGTTTTGTTTGACCTTGGCAACCCTGCATTCTTCAGGATCAACCGCGTTAATCAAAATCTTTATGCTCATATATTCTTCCCTGTGCCTGCACCAAATGTTGAGTTGCTTAACCGCGCGGGCGATTCCTCGGGGCCCGGGGTCCGCGCAGTGGTGGGTGACTCCTTATAATATCCACGAAATACCGGTCGTCAATACATACCCGAACGATCAGTAGTAAAAACAGGCTTGCATATATTTGCTTGAATATTAAATTGTTAGCTACAAGTCAAACGTTTTCTAATCAGCCTGAAGCCGTTTTGCCGTTCCAAAATCCAGGCAGTCTATAAAATCCCGGTCCGCTGCCTTAAATTGTTAAAGGATGGTTTCGCGGAATCAAAGGTATGGGATGCTGGAATATTGGCACGCTGGGTTTTGGCGGATGAGAGTGGTCTTCAGATGACCGCTGCCGGGGAAAAAACGCCGGAGGCGGACAGCGCTCGATGTCCCCTGTTCCCACGGTGAACCGCAAGCGGGCATCACCCTGGTGGCAGCAAATAAAATTATGATGAGTTGACGCCATGACTTGTAATTTGTATTATACTATAGCACTTTAATCCTGACTTTCATATCACTTTATCAGAGGAAGCGACATTAATGGAAGAAAAATACGATCCGCAGGCCATTGAGTCCAAGTGGCAAAAAAAATGGGAGCAATGGGAGTTATTCAAGGTAACTGAAAATCCAGCCCAACCGAAGTATTACCTGCTTGAGATGTTTCCCTATCCCTCGGGAAATATTCACATGGGACACGTGCGCAACTATACCATCGGAGATGTGGTCGCGCGCTACAAACGCATGCGTGGATTCAACGTCCTTCATCCCATGGGGTGGGATGCCTTCGGCATGCCGGCCGAAAATGCCGCCATTGCCAACAATACCCATCCGGCCAAGTGGACCTATGCCAACATCGATGCCATGCGCACCCAACTCAGGCGTATGGGATTCAGCTATGATTGGGATCGGGAACTTGCTACCTGTCAACCGGAATACTATCGCTGGGAACAATGGCTGTTTCTGAAAATGTATGCAAATGGAACGGCATACCGCAAAGAGTCCTTTGTCAACTGGTGCGAAGATTGCCAGACGGTCCTGGCCAATGAACAGGTCGAAGCCGGTTTGTGCTGGCGTTGCGGCCGGCAGGTCCGTCAAAAGCAGTTGTGGCAGTGGTTTTTTAAAATATCCGACTATGCCCAGGACCTACTGCTGTATTGCGATAATTTGCCGGGGTGGCCGGAAAAAGTGACCACGATGCAAAAAAACTGGATCGGCAGGAGCGTCGGCGCCCGGATCGATTTCCCCATCGAACAAAGCGATGAGGTCATTCCGGTTTTCACCACCCGCCAGGACACCGTCTTCGGCGCCACCTTCATGTGCCTGGCACCGGAACATCCCCTGGTGCGCAGGCTGTCCCGGGGCACCTCCCAGGAAGATGATGTGGAACAGTTTGTCGAGCGGGTAGCCATGCAGGACCGCTCGGCGCGAACCATTGAAAACTACGAAAAAGAAGGGATTTTTACCGGCAGCTACTGCTTGAATCCGTTGAACGGTAATCGCATACCGATTTATACGGCTAATTTTGCCTTGATGGAGTACGGCACCGGGGCGGTGATGTCGGTTCCGGCCCACGATCAGCGTGATCTTGACTTTGCCCGCAAATACGGACTGGATGTTGTCGTCGTGGTACAGCCCGATGGTTCGGATCTGGATGACGCAACCTTGACCGAGGCCTTCACGGGAGAGGGGACCATGGTCAATTCCGGCCAGTTCGACGGCATGAACAGCCGCCAGGCTCTGGAGAAAATCGCTGACTTTCTTGAAACAAACAGCCTGGGCAAACGTGCGATCAGCTTCCGGCTGAGGGACTGGGGGATTTCCCGGCAACGCTACTGGGGGGCACCCATCCCCATGATTCACTGCCGTGACTGCGGAATTGTGCCGGTGCCGGAAAATGATCTGCCGGTCATTCTGCCCGAAGACGTCGATATGCTGGAGGGCGGCAAATCACCGCTGCCCGAGCTGGAGTATTTTCTCACCGTGGACTGTCCCCAGTGCGGCCGTGAGAATGCCAGACGGGAAACCGACACCATGGATACCTTCGTAGAGTCGTCCTGGTATTTTGAACGTTACTGCAGCCCCCGGTGCGACACCGGCATGTTTGACACCGAGGCCGTGGATTATTGGATGCCGGTGGATCAGTATATCGGCGGTGTCGAGCATGCCATTTTGCATCTGCTCTACTCCAGATTTTATACCCGCGTGCTGCACGACCAGGGTTTGGTGAAATTCAAGGAGCCCTTCACAAACCTGCTGACCCAGGGAATGGTTTGCAAAGAAACCGTTTCTTGTCCGGATCACGGCTACTTGCTGCCGCAGGAAGTCGAGGGTCACAGAACAGACCGCGTCTGCCGCCACTGCGCCAAGCCGGTGGCCGTGGGACGGGTAGAAAAGATGTCCAAATCCAAAAAAAATGTGATCGATCCCAACATCCTGATCGATAAGTACGGGGCTGACACCACCCGCTTTTTCTGCCTTTTCGCCGCACCGCCGCAGCGGGATCTCGAATGGAGTGAACAGGGCGTGGAAGGCGGCTATCGATTTTTAAACCGGATCTGGCGGTTTGCCGGAAATGTGATGGACAGGATAAAGGAGGTAACCGCTTTTGACGGTGATCTTGACAACCTGGACAGCACCATACGGCCGCTGTTTCAAAAAACCCACCAGACCATCGATAAGGTGACGCGGGATATCGAGGATCGCTTTCATTTCAACACGGCCATCAGCGCGGTGATGGAGCTGTTCAACAGCCTGAGCAGTCTTGATGTCAACAACATCCGCGAGGAGCAGCTGCCGGTAATTCGGCTGGCCGTGGAATCTCTCACCTTGCTGCTGAGCCCGATTGTACCTCATTTTGCCGAGGAACTGTGGGCCCGGCTGGGGCATGAGTCCAGTGTGCTCCTGGCGCCTTGGCCCCGGCACCGTGAAGATGCGCTCGTCAAAGACGAGCTGCTGATCGTCATTCAGGTCAACGGCAGGCTGCGCGGTCGCTTCCGGGTTGCCGCCGACACCGGCGAAGAAACGATCAAGGAAAGGGCTCTGTCAGATGAACGCATCCGGAAGTTCATTGGCGGCAAGGATGTCAAAAAAGTCATCGTCGTGAAAAACAAACTAGTCAATATCGTCGTTTAGCCCTAATCGAGCGAAAAACGCTCAATCGGGCGTTATTTGTTATTTGTTAATCGTTATTTGTAACGGTCTACCTGATTGCATGGTGCTGTCATCAGGGACAAATAAATGAAGGTGACATTCCTTGAGACCGTTAACGAATAACTTTCAAGTGGAGGAATCCCGTTGAAGAGAACCGCCAAAATAATCCCATGTATGCTGTTTTCACTGATATTGTTATCTTGCGGTTATCGGTTTGCAGGATCGGGTGATTTTCCTCAAGGGGTTCAGCAAATATTTATTGAAGTCCTGGAAAATCGCACCTCCAAGGTCGGCGCGGAACGAATCGTCACCAATCAGCTTGTTTTTGAGTTTTCCAGGAAAAGGGAAAAGAGTCTTGTAAGCGATCTCAACCAGGCCGATGCTGTTCTGAGGGGCTCGATCAATACCATTCGCACCCAGACGATTTCCCGGATCGGCACCGAGGTGGCCAATGAACGGCAGGTCGTCATGACGATGGATCTTAGATTGATCCAGAGCGACGGCGGAGCAGTCCTCTGGGCTGCCAACGGCCTGTCCGACCGGGAAACTTATGACGTGGAGAGCGTTAAAATAGAAACCGACAGAAATGAGGAGCAGGCCATCAGAAGACTTTCCCAACGATTGTCGGAGCGCGTTTTTAATCGTCTGACGGATGATTTCTAACTGATATGAGGTTTCAGGTTTCGGGTTTCAGCCGGATCGAGCGAAGACGCGATATTTATGAATTATCACCATTATGAATCACAACCGGGTATGAGTTCAGTCTTTTTATTTTCCCAGCGGCGTTTGGGGCAACTCAAAAGGTTGTCGATCAGACATTTGGTTTTCAGAATGTGGGTAATTGTTCAGATTATGCTTTGTTGCTATCCTGACACCTGACACCTGACACCATTGCAACATTATGAACCGGCAGAATTTACAAGTTTGGCGAGGCGGGAAATTTTACGCGCGGCCGTACGCTTGTGAATGACCCCTTTTTTGGAGGCCTTGTCAATTGCTGATTGAGCTGCATTGATCTTGGTTGTCATATCGGCGGCCGACGCTTCTCCTGCAGAAATTCGAATATCTTTAGTGACGGTTTTAATGCCCGTTTTGACGGATTTATTACGCAGGCGCCGCAATTCGTTTTGGCGGGCGCGTTTGATTGCTGATTTGTGGTTGGCCAATGGTGGATACTCCTTTCCTATGATTAAATTGAAAAAGGTATTAATATTAACTAAAACAAGACCTGTCAAGAAAATTCGGCATATTTTTCCATAATGATCGACTGTTATCTCCATTGCCGGCGGTTGCTGCAGGCATTCCCCCCGCGGAGCAATCATTCGAGATGCTGCCATGGCTGAAAATACCCGGGTAATGAAAGCAGCCGGCGTTGTTGGAGCAGCAACGCTGTTGAGCCGTATCCTGGGTTTCATTCGCGATGCCGTGATTGCTTGGTATTTTGGTGCTGGGATGAGCTCGGATGCCTTCATCGCAGCCTTCAGGATACCCAATTTGCTCAGACGGTTGTTTGCCGAAGGCACGCTGAGCTCAGCATTTATTCCGGTTTTTACTCGATATCTGGTTCGCCGGGGCCAGGACGAGGCGTTGCATATGGCGCGTTCGGCCTTCAGGTTGCTGGCGGTGCTTCTGATTCTCGTCTCCATCGGCGGCATCCTGTTGTCACCGTGGATTGTCAAGCTGCTGGCGCCTGGGTTCGCAGCGCAAAAGCAAGCACTGACCGTTACCCTGACCCGTCTGATGTTTCCCTATATATTTTTTATCGGCCTGGTGGCGCTGTGCATGGGCGTACTCAACGTTCTCGGTCATTTCGCGGCGCCGGCCTTGGCCCCGGCCCTGCTCAATGTTGCCATCATCGGATCGGTGCTGGCCATTTGTCCATCCCTGCATACACCGGCGGTCGGGTTGGCCCTCGGCGTCATTCTAGGTGGTGTTCTGCAACTCTTTTTACAACTGCCGGTGTTGTGGCGCAAAGGGGTCCGATTTTGGGATAAAGCGCCATGGTTCCACCCTGGATTAAAACAAGTAGGAACCCTGATGCCGCCGGTCATATTGGGCGGTGCGGTCTATCAGATCAATATCGTTGCCGGCACGATCATGGGGTCGCTGCTGACGCAAGGCAGTGTTAGCTATCTGTATTATGCCGATCGCCTGGTTCAATTCCCGCTGGGTGTGTTTGCAATTGCCGCGGCGACGGCCGTATTGCCCAGCCTTTCCCGGCAAGCGGCCGCAGAGGATCATGCGGCCTTTAAAGGTACCTTCAGCCAGGCTTTGAAATTGGTGTTTTTTATTTCAATGCCTGCGATGATGGGCCTTATTGTATTGCGGGAACCCATCGTCGCCTTGTTGTTTCAACGAGGAGAATTCGATGCGGTTGCAACACGGTTGACGGCCCAGGCCCTTTTATATTATTCTCTGGGGTTAGGGGCCTTTTCAGCTGTGCGGATTGTGGCGGCCACTTTTTTTGCCATGCAGGACACCCGGACACCGCTGATAATGGCCGCGCTGTCGATACTCGCCAACATCGTTTTGGGATTGGCCCTGATGAATCCGCTATCCCATAGTGGACTGGCGCTGGCGACATCACTTGCTTCGATCTTAAACCTGGCACTTATGATCGTCGCTCTAAAACGTAAGCTGGGATCATTGGGGTGGAAAAGTATTGCCCGATCTTTTAGCAGGACATTGGTCAGTGCTTCGGTCATGGGCCTTACGGTTTGGGCTGCCAGGCTGGCTATCATACCGGCACAGAGCCTTTCCCTGGCTGGACTTTCGGGCGGTGTGGCAGGCTGTGTGGCCGTCGGCATCGGTACCTACGGCGCTGTGTCCTATATTCTAAAGAGTCCTGAGCTGGAGTTCGTTGGGACTGAAGTCCGCAGAGGCCTTGGCAGGAAATGACGACGAAACATAATATTCTGTTATCACTCTCGATCCTGTTGCTTTTGGCCCTGTTCTTTTTTATCATCATCAGCGAACATGGCCTCGCAGACCTGAGATTCCTAAAAAAAGAGCGCGACCGTCTTGTGCACGAAAGCGACAGGATCAACCGGGAAAACCAGGCGATAAGTGTTGAAATCGACCGCTTAAAGTATGATCCGGCTTACATTGAAAGTATTGCCAGGCAGAAGCTCGGGATGATTGGCAAGGATGAAATTATTCTGAAACCACGAAGGTTACCGGAATCCAGGAAATGAAGCCGGACATCGATATCTATACCGAAACCATGGCCAAAGTATATGCGGACCAGAATCATTGGGCCAAGGCAGCCGAGATTTACCGGCACCTGGTGCAGGCAGAGCCGCAGCGTCAGGATTTGATCGATGCCCTCGAACGCGCCCGTCATAAAATGGCTGAACAGGCTGAAACGGGGCCGGAGGAGCTCGTGCCCTTGTTTCGAGAATGGATCGAACTTTTGCTCAGGCAGGAAAAATTGAAGAAGCTGAGGAAGTTGCGAAATAGGTTCTAGTTAGTTGACAGGGTGAAGTGAGTGCTCCTCCCGCTGAGCGGGAGGCTTCAGGAAGCCCCCTGAAAGGGGGCACGACCTTTGACGTAACGATTTAAATCCGAAATACGAAGCACGAAACACGAAACAAATCCCAATGACAAAAACATTGCCGATCCAATGACCAGTATAGCATAGGTACGTCGAGCAGTATTACTCACTGATCATATCATCTGGCCTTGAGCGTTTTGAACATTTGAACATTCGGATTTGAAATCTGTTTCGAATTTCGAATTTCGGGTTTCGTATTTTTGCAAGCCGCATTGGTCTCTCACCGGATCGGGAGAACCTTTTTGCGTCCACCACTGGAAGTGGTGGTTTAATGCCGGAATTAGTCCGCGGTCTTTTCCATCTTAAAAGCTTCGGAGGCGTCTTCTTCGGTATAGAACAGGGCCTTGATGCGTTTGCTGCCGCGGCCTTTGACCTTGACCTGGCCGGTTTTCCGATTCATCGTGATCTTGGATCCCGTGATTGAGTTCTTGCCGCTGACGACTTTGGCGTTTTCGCCGCTTAATATCACCGTGCCCGTGTCCGTATCGTATTCCGCTTGGTCTGCTTCGGCATCGTATTCTTCAGAGGTGATTTTTACATTTCCGGTAGCGACAATTTTTTTTAGTAGTTCTTGATCACCGTCTTTTTTTTCGCTTTCCAGCAGCTCGCCCCGATAATAAATTCTTAGTTTATCTGAGGTAATCGTAAAATCGGCCTGAGTGGCCTTCACGCTGCCGATAAATTCAGCGTATTTTTCCTCGTTGTATGAAATCAGTTCGTCGGCCACAATCTGAATGGGTTCGTTTTCGGCCTGCTGGTCTTTGGGCTCATCGGCAGCCCAGGCCCAATTCGAGAGCAAGACAGCGGCTATGAGCAGGGCCATGGCTTGTAATCGGTGTGGATTTTCGGGCGAAATAAAGAAACATCGAAATTTTGACATGCTCCCCCCTCGAGATGGCAATTATTTACAGGAATAGGTGCTAAAAGCCCTGAACTGCTTGCGGCTATGGATTCAGATCCAGATCCGACAGGATATCCAGTGCAATGTCCTGGGCCTCCTTTATTTCTGGCTCATCGATGTCGACCAATTCATCGATGGTGTCTTTCAGGGCGACGGCCGCTTTGCGAGAGAGACTGGTGAACATCCTAATTTGAGCCTGGCTGCCCAAGCCTTTGACGCATATGGCCAGATCACCGGTGTTGATTTCCATCAGGAACTTTTCGATCTCTTCATCGTTCAGCTTCAAAAGGATTTGATCCAGCCGGGTGTGATCGGTGGGAGAATCCTCGGCTTGTGCAAGCGTCCCCAGGTAGGCATCAAGGGTGTTGTCATTGCGGTCTTCATATGTGTCCTCGAAAACGGCGTAGCTTTCTTCCCCCAGGAAGGACAACAGGAATTCTTTGGCGACTTTGGGATGCAGACCTTTTTGAATGGCGGCGACGCCCTCCAGGATGATACAGCGTTCCAGCAGTTGCTTGCCTCTGTAATTACCTGACAGGATATACGATTCTAGAACCTCGCGCGTGGTCTGCGGATTGACGCCATCGACTACCAACTGCAGTCCCTTGCGCAGGAGAAATGAGGAGCTATTTTCAGCATGAGGCACCAGCGATAGCAACCCATTGCGCCTGGCAACTTTTGACAATTCAATAAGCTCAGATACCAGTTCCAGGCACTCCCGCTTCTCCTCGTCGCTGCAGCTGCTTTTGCGGCTAAATTGCCAATTGTATTCCATACTGGGGCTCTCCCGCGAAACGAAACTGGCACACTAATAACAAGTAATATATCACAAATCATGGAATTTCTTAACGGAAATCTGTTGTCCGATATCTTGCACGCCTTATCCTAATGCCGTCAGCGGTGGTGAATTTTTGCTTGCATCCCAATCAGATAAGGAATATAATAAAAACAATAGCAACATATTCCATTGGAGTATCTTGCTGAAACAGACTGATTTCCGATCAACAGGGCACCGCGTTTCGTCGAAATTGATGTCATTCAAAGCCCCAGAATCAGAACTGGTTATATCTCATTGTCTTTTTGAATCCAAAACCATCGGTGTGTCTTGCTAGGATGAGAAAAAGCCGTATCGCAACCCATTCTTCTTCCGCTGAACCAGCGAATCCGAAAAAAAATCCCCCTGCCGGCCGTGAGTTATTGAAAGATTGCAAATTGTCTGCACAGCCGGACCGGTATGCAGCAAGCGAAGAATATTCATGTTTATAATCAAACCAAGGAGGTTTTCCTATGGCCAATGGTATCGTCAAATGGTTTAATGAGCGTAAAGGTTATGGTTTTATCGAACAAGATGAAGGCCCCGACGTTTTCGTGCATCATTCAGGAATCAACGCCCCCGGATTTAAAACCCTGAATGAAGGCGACCGGGTTACCTTTGATATAGAAGACGGTCAGAAAGGGCCCCGGGCTGTCAATGTTACGGTAGTCTAAATTCAAGGCTGTACATTCGAAGCTGGTAATGCCGCGCCTTGTCGGTTCGGTAATGCCCTTGTGCCTGTATCAGCCTTGAATTATGATTCATCCTGATCTACTTGAACATCATCTGTGATTTCAGCGACATTCTCCTGCTCTTCAAGACTCTCCACCAGAATTGCTTTGTCGTCGAAAACAAGGTCCTTTTGCAGTTCGCCTTTGGCGGCATACATTCCCATAATCACATCAGCGATCTTATCCATGTGGATCCCGATGGGAAAAAAATGCTGGTTGCGCAGCAGCAGAATCAAGTCATCTTTATCTGTTGCGCCCTTAATGTCCCTGGCGCTGTAGCTTTGTTCGCACAACAGTGAATAGTCATCATCTTGGACTTCAGGATACTTCGATTTGCCAGCGTCAGCGGATAAAACTGCAAATTCCTGGATGAACAGCGTTTCCTGCCTAACATCTTTGCGAATATGGTATTTGTGCTTCATAGCGTTCCTTTTAGCTAAGCTTTGATCCGCCGCCGGCGGGTTTGTTATTACCAAGCGGCCTCAGGGCTACCCTTTTAGTCCCCTGGAATCATTTTAAATTATCCGGTTAATACCCCGCTGCACGCAGCGGCGTGGTTTATTGGACCAGGATAGGGTTTACGTTTGGGGAGCTTAGGTATTCTGACGATCCGATGGCGATGGAATCCAGAAATGATCACCGGAATAGATGAGCTTGCTTGATATATCCCGAATCGATAGCGGGGTCAAGCCCAAATAAGGAAAACCATTTAAATTCAATAGCTTTATTCGATAATTTCAAGGACGTGGCGTTTGCCTGATTTGCCTGATGCGGCACTTAAAATAGTCCGGATGGCCTGCGCTGTACGGCCCTGTCGGCCGATTATCTTGCCCATATCCTTTTTGGCCACCCTGAGCTCCAATACGGTGGTATGCCTGCCCTCTACTGCACTAACGTCCACCTCTTCGGGAAAATCAACCAGTGCCCGTGCAATATAACTGATCAGTTCTTTCATCGCTGCGTCTCCTTTGGGAGTGTTTCAGTATCAAATGTGGATCAGCTCGCTTTTCGAAAACTAAAAGGCAACTCGGGCTGCCGATATTTTTGGTATGGGTTGCAGCCATCCGCATTGCCTGCAGTCGGCTGCGTGTTACTGAGTTATTACCTTGGTTTCCTGGCAGTGCAGCTGTCTCGGGCAACAGTCTACGATTAAACATCCCCGCGGGGTGCATTTGAAATAAACTTGAGATTTCAAAGGGTTTCGATTCTTTTATCAGCAGATGGATAACCTAATCAACTCTTATCAGATAGTTGGCCTTAAGTTAAGTATTTTTTTCAGCCGACGGCGGCATTGAATTTTTTCCACAGCATGAACATGCAGTGCTGCACTTTCAAGATCCCGTTGGTCGCCCTTTTGAAAGCTGAAGAGAAAAAGAGGGCGAGAGTGGCGCAATCTTCAGTGTTTATTAATTAACAGTATGTAACAAAGGTAATAATATATGTGCAGTTTGCTTATTAACTACTTGGCGTTTTCTGTAGGCTGCCTTTTTTAGATTCGATCCAACTGGAGTTAACTTGTTGATATATTGAGAATAATATAATGCAATTCGCCCACAGTCCGGTTGGCATGGTTTTTGCGGATCTTTAAGATAAAACATCTTATTTGCATTTTTGAATAAAAAAGGAGGTGAATAAGTGAAGAATGCTCTCTCTGCATGGACCATTGCCATGGCAGCCGCACTGGCGGTCAGTTTGACGCCGAGTGCGAACGCACTGATAATATTCTCGGATGTCACCTACACCACCAACTCGATTACCTTCACCATCGACGGCGATCTGACCGGATATATCGCTCCACAACACCCTGAGCAGTTTTCCATTAGGATGCCGGGCGATATATTCATCGGTCCGACCTCCGGTTTTATACCGAACCACTGGTCCGCATCGCCCTTTGACAACAAGGTCTTTACCCTTGGGAATCTCTACAATAACTATGATACCGTGCCCTATACTTGGAGTGGATTGGACGGCACCTTGGCCGATGCCTATGCGACGAACAACACAGTAACCGTCTCATGGTCTGAAGATTGGCTTGACGAAAGCGCCTCCGATCCAACCCTGGAGTTCGTCTGGGGCAATGGCCATGATAATAGCTTACACACACTGCTTGTGCCTTACGATGTTACCTCCCCGGTCCCCGAACCCACAACTATGCTTCTTTTGGGTGCTGGCTTGGCCGGACTTGTAGGGTTGAGGAGAAAGTTTAAGAAATAAGAGGATGTCGGCCGAAGAGAAACTAAGCGCTACCAGGATAGTGAGACTTTGGTGCGTTATTTGGTACCCCCGGCAAGAATCGAACTTGCGGCACATGGATTAGGAATCCATTGCTCTATCCACTGAGCTACGGGGGCACAAATAAATGATTTCAGGCGGTTAGGTTTTATCTTTTCTAACTCGAGCATCACCTGAGGTCCATCCTACCTGCCAGTGGCAGCCCACCTAAAATCGTGTAACAGCCTTATACCAATTTTCAGATCTTTGCAACCCTCACCAGAGGCATCATTAAAGCGTCGGCACCGGAGCGGCTAGATTCGGATATTTATGCGTTTATCCCATTTGGGCACGCATTAAAATTTAGGCCCGGTCTCTTGTCTGCCCGGCTTGAGGACAGCCGCGTTCAAGCAAAAATATATAGATAAATCGAAAGGTTGTTGATATTGTAGTTGAAATCATGATATAAAATTAATTGGTAATCAGGATAGCTGAACAACCGCCATCTGTCGCCTTATATTAGATTATTCGTCAACCTGTTAAGAAGTTTATAAAAGAGCAAGGCTATGCATCTAAAAAAGCGCGTTCTCGTTACGGGGGGAGCCGGATTTCTCGGCTCTTTTCTTTGTGAGCGGCTGCTGAATGAAGGCTGTGATGTGGTCTGCGTGGACAATTTCTATACCGGGACCAAGCGCAACATCGTTCACCTGCTGGGAAATCCCTACTTCGAATTGATACGGCATGACATTACCTTTCCGCTATATCTGGAGGTGGACGAAATCTACAACCTGGCCTGCCCCGCTTCTCCGGTCCACTATCAGAATGATCCCGTCCAAACCACCAAGGTCAATGTCCATGGTTCCATCAACATGCTGGGTCTGGCCAAGAGGCTGAAGGCCAGGATTCTGCAAGCGTCCACCTCGGAGGTATACGGGGATCCCAGTGTTCATCCCCAGACCGAAAGCTACTGGGGAAATGTTAATTGTGTGGGCATCCGCTCCTGTTACGACGAGGGCAAACGCTGCGCCGAAACTCTGTTTTTCGATTATCATCGGCAGCACGCCGTTGACATCCGGGTAGTGAGGATATTCAATACCTACGGACCGCGGATGCATCCCAATGACGGTCGTGTTGTCAGCAACTTCATTCTCCAGGCTTTGCGCCAACGGGACATCACCGTATTCGGCGACGGCTCCCAAACCCGGTCTTTTTGTTACGTGGATGATCTGATCGAGGGAGTGATCCGTATGATGAATGCCCCGGACAACTTGACCGGACCGGTAAACATCGGTAATCCCAACGAATTCAGCATCCTGGAGCTTGCCGAAACCGTGATCGCTCTGACCGGTTCGAAATCCAAAATTGTCTACCGGCCGCTGCCCGAGGACGACCCCCTGCAACGCCGGCCGGACATTACTCTGGCCAAAGACCGCTTGGGCTGGGAACCCCGGACTCAGCTTGAACAAGGGCTGAAACATACGATCGCCTATTTCAGGCGTGAGCCCTGATCATGGTGTGCATTGCATCAAGGTTTTTGAGACATGAGTTTTGCAATCCTGCCGACGCATGCTTCATGTCGGCCAAGTGCCTGGTACGAGCTGGCGAACATCCCAATGAATCTAACGGCGCCATCGCTTTCATTTTGCAGCGGCAAACCCGACCCTGCGCCTTCGAGGGAGATTACTCAATATGAAAAAAGCACTGATTACAGGCATCACCGGACAGGATGGCGCCTCTCTGGCAGAATTTTTGATACAAAAAAACTACGAGGTTCACGGCATAAAGCGCCGTGCGTCTTCCTTCAACACGGCCCGGGTGGATCACCTTTACCGCGATCCCCACGAAGAGGATGTCCGCTTTTTCATGCATTACGGTGATCTAACCGATTCCACCAACCTGATCCGCATCATCCAGGAGGTCCAGCCTGATGAAATCTACAATCTGGCGGCCCAGAGTCATGTGAAAGTTTCTTTTGAAACACCTGAATATACCGCCAATGCGGACGCATTGGGAACGTTGCGAATTCTCGAGGCCATCAGAATTTTGAGGTTGGAAAAAAAGACTCGCTTTTATCAGGCATCGACTTCCGAACTGTTTGGGAAAGTTCAGGAAGTCCCCCAAAAAGAAACCACGCCGTTTTATCCCCGTTCGCCCTATGGCGTGGCCAAGCTTTACGGTTACTGGATAACCGTCAACTATCGAGAAGCCTACGGCATCTATGCCTGCAATGGGATCCTGTTCAATCATGAATCCCCCGTCCGGGGTGAAACCTTCGTAACCCGCAAGATTACCCGCGCCCTGGCACGCATCAAAATCGGACTGCAGGATATTCTTTACCTCGGCAATTTAAGCGCCCGTCGGGACTGGGGTCATGCCCGCGATTACGTCGAAATGCAATGGCTCATGCTGCAGCAGGATGAACCGGAGGATTACGTTATTGCTACCGGACAACAGTATTCCGTTAGAGAATTCGTCGAGGCTGCAGCCGGGCAGCTGAACATATCAATCCGCTGGGAGGGTGAGGGCGCAGATGAACGCGGGATCGATGAGAAAACCGGCCGCACCGTTGTCGCTGTCGATCCGGGTTATTATCGCCCGACCGAAGTCAGCGAGTTGCTGGGTGATGCCAGCAAAGCCCGGCAAAACCTGGGATGGGAACCCACCACCACCCTTGAGGAACTGGTGGCGGAAATGGTCGAAGCCGATATGGAAGAGGCCCAAAAGGATTATTTGTGCCTGAAAGAAGGTTTTCAGACCTTCAATCATTTTGACTCTTGAAATTATGTTTGTCGAAGCCCTGCTGTATGTGATAGGAAATGGAGAAAGGCAGCACTGCCAGGAAGGGGGAACACCCATGAAGAAAATGATGCGACCTGTCACCGCGCTTTATTGCCTCGGGCTAACGATACTGCTGCTCTTGGCGGCCTGCTCCTCAACGCCGAAGACCACAGACGGATCGGATGCCAAACCAAAAGACGACCAAAGTGCGCCCCTGTACTACGACTTCGGAGATGTCCTGATACCGCGTGAACTAAAGCTGGATGACAGATCCTCGTTTGTTTACCACACATCCGGATTCACGGCCGGGATTTTGACTTTCAAGTCCAAGGTTGAGCTCGGATCGATGGTCGATTTTTTTGAGAACAACATGGCCAAGGACAATTGGCAGCCTGTCGGCACCTTTAAATCTCCGCGCACCCTGTTGCTTTTTCAAAAGGAAAACAGATGGTGCGTCATCAACATCACGGATAACAAGTGGGACACCCTGGTCGAAATATGGGTGGCGCCCTTCAGTGATGTCGCCGGGTCCGGGCTGCTAAAGTAGCCTGCGGATGGCAGGCTGCATCCGCACCCGCGGTGTGCACCTCTTCAATGACACCTTCCCCGGAAAAATTCCCGATCAGGGGTGGTTCCACAAACGATATCCCGGTACGAACTTGAGCCACCGCTGATTATCACCCCGCGAGGGGCTGACAACCCGGCAGAATCTTGACACATTTCGCTCCAATGGGTATTTTGTGGTCAAACCTGTAGTCGAGAAGCTGGGATAATTCACCGATGATTGACAAACATACATTCAACGGGACGCTTGAGGAAATTCAAAGAAGTCTTCGCGGATTGGCAGTCGGCGGTTATCGCGGCTTTGAATGCACGCCGCAATCATTGGAAAAGATCGAGCGATGGGGGCAGGGGCGGCCAACGATTGCTGAAACCCTGGAGGGCATCCGGGCGGATCTGGGCGATTGCCAGCGTTGCCGGCTGGCCGGCGGACGCCGCCAGATTGTGTTCGGTGACGGTCATCCCGGCGCCAAACTGGTCTTTGTCGGCGAGGGGCCCGGTTTCGAAGAAGACCAGCAGGGCGTGCCCTTCGTAGGGCCTGCCGGCCAGCTGTTGACCCGCATAATCGAAGCCATCAAACTTGACCGGAGTCAGGTGTACATCTGCAATGTGATCAAATGCCGCCCCCCCGGAAACCGCAATCCCGAACCCGATGAAATTCAAACCTGTTTTCCGTTTCTGGAGCGTCAGCTCGCGGCCATTCAGCCCGATTTTATCGTTGCCCTGGGTACGTTTGCCGCCCAGACGCTGCTGGGGACAGACACGCCCATATCAAGGCTCAGGAGACGCTTTCACGACTATAACGGCATCAAACTCCTGCCCACCTACCACCCCGCTTACCTTCTGCGCAATCCCGCCAAAAAGCGGGATGTGTGGGAGGATATGAAAATGCTGATGAAGGAATATCGCTATGAAGACTAAACTTTGGCACCTCGTCGTTATCGTTCTTATGCTCCTGGGGTTGCTTGCAGCCGGCGCGTCAGCGCAGCAAAGCGAAGTTTATATCATCAAGGTGGCGGATGCCATCAGCCCGGGGACCACCGAGTTCATAAAATCCGGTATCAAAACCGCCGAAGAAAGGGGCGTCGCGGCGGTTATCATCGAACTGGACACCCCCGGTGGTTTGGCAGAGTCTATGCGCTTGATCGTGCAGCGAATTTTGAGCAGCAGGGTGCCCGTGGTGGTGTTTGTTTCACCCAGCGGCGCCCGGGCGGCCTCGGCCGGTGTGATGATCACCATGGCCGCGGACGTCGCCGCCATGGCGCCGGGCACCAACATCGGCGCCGCGCATCCGGTGGGGGCAGGCGGAAAAGAGATTGACGGGAAAATGTCTGAAAAAGTCGTCAACGATATGGTGGCCCAGGCCAAGAGCGTGGCCGAAAAGCAGGGCCGCAACGCCGATTGGGTGGAAGACGCCATCCGCGAGAGTGTTTCCATTACCGAAACCGAAGCCTTAGAGCAAAACGTCATCGATCTGATTGCCGAGGACATCGATGACCTGATCGGACAGTTAAACGGCCGTCAGCTCAAGGACAAGGGGGTTTTAAATCTTGCCGATGCCAAAAAGGTCGTGCTCGAGGAAACCCTGCGAACCAAGATCTTAAAAACGATCAGCAACCCCAACATCGCCTACATCCTGATGATGATCGGACTGGCCGGACTGTATTTCGAGCTCTCCCACCCGGGAGTGATATTTCCGGGCGTGATCGGCGGGATTGCATTGGTTCTCGCTTTTTTCGCGATGCAGACCCTGCCGGTGAACTATGCCGGAATCCTACTGATTGTCCTGGCGATCATTTTCTTTATCATGGAGATGAAGATCACCAGCTACGGCCTGCTGAGTGTGGCCGGCATCGTCTCATTGCTGCTGGGCTCCCTGATGCTCTTCGAGGGTTCTACGCCGGATTTAAAAGTGTCTTTGCGGGTGCTGCTGCCGACCGTTATCCTGATTTCCGGCTTCTTCGTGGCGGTCGCCAGCCTGGTTTTTCGGGCTCAGCTCTCCAAACCGACAACCGGCTCCATGGGACTCGTGGGAGAAATCGGAGTCGTCAAAAAGGCGTTGACTCCCGAGGGCAAAGTTTTTGTGCATGGAGAACTGTGGAACGCCAGAGCCAAGGAACCCCTTGACGAAGATGCGAAAGTGCGGGTAGTAAAAGTAGTAAATCTGATCCTGGAGGTTGAGCCGGTCGATGAAGGCGCCATCGCTTAGAAGTGGTTTCAAAAACCATTTCTAACACCAAAGGAGGTTGATATGAATTTGATTACGCCGTTAGCCATAGTTGTTCTGGTCATTTTTTTCCTGTCCGCCGCCTTGCGTATTTTAAATGAATACGAGCGGGGCGTGATATTTCGCCTTGGCCGGGTCATCAAAGCCAAAGGTCCGGGCCTGATTATCCTGATCCCGGTGGTCGACAAAATGGTCAAGGTCAGTCTGCGCCTGGTGGCCATGGATGTGGACCCCCAGGATGTCATCACTCGGGACAACGTCTCGGTCAAAGTCAATGCGGTGATTTATTTCAGGGTCATTGATTCCATCAAGGCCATCGTCGAGGTCGAAAACTATACCTATGCCATGAGTCAACTGGCGCAGACGACCCTGCGCAGTGTCTGCGGTCAGGCTGAGCTCGATGAGCTCCTGTCGGAAAGGGAGAAAATAAACACCGAACTGCAGGAGATTCTCGACACCCACACCGATCCGTGGGGCATCAAGGTGGCCACGGTCGAGCTCAAGCATATCGATCTGCCCCAGGAGATGCAGTGGGCCATGGCACGGCAGGCTGAAGCCGAAAGGGAGCGGCGGGCCAAGGTGATCAATGCCGAGGGCGAATTTCAGGCAGCCAACAAACTGGCGGAGGCCTCGGGGATCATTGAGAAACATCCTACCGCCCTGCAGCTCAGATATCTGCAGACCATGAACGAGATGGCTACCGAGAGCAATTCAACCACCATTTTCCCCATACCGATTGAATTGTTCAAGCCCTTTTTGAGACTATTGGAGAACCGGGATAAAAATACCGAAGCGCGGCCCGCGGAAGGCGTGGAAAGTTAAAAATATGCAAGCCCGCCGCTGCTTTACTATTGACTAATACTGCAATAATCGTTACTAAAATAAGTTGCCAAAAAATTCAACACGAGACTGTGGTGTATATTAAATCCTGCTTGCAGGCAATTGAATCAGGGTTTATGCCATAAAACGCAGTCGCAGGGCGGGGGCTCGGGAGCCTCCGCTCGTGCTTTTCGCTATGAAGACAAAAGGAGATTGAAGCACGATGAATGATGCAAAAGCTGAGGCCACGGAAAAACCATTAGAGAAAATGACCGTCAAGGCCCTGCGGGAGATGGCCAAGGAGATCCCCGAAATCACGGGCGTCCACGGGATGAAAAAAGAGGAACTGATTGTCGCGATCAACAAGGCCAGGGGTGTCACAGAGGAACCCGCCCAAACTGACAAAAGCACTAAAGGCAAGACGGCCAAAAAAGCAGGCCTCGCCCGTGGTGAAATAAAGAAGCAGATCAAAGCCCTAAAGGTGCAGCGTCAAGCCGCCCTCGGAGCCCAAGACAAAAAAATGGCCACCGTTTACAGACGCCGCATCTCAAGGCTGAAAAAGAAGTCCAGAAGGGCTGCCGCCTGGCGGTATCGTTGTCGATTATTGGTTAATGGTTATTCGGGACCGCAGGTGCGCACGGATTAATTCCTGCGAGTTAAAGACCACATTCCGAATGATGTTAAACGGCTTTAAGGATAACCCAACCGATGAAGGCCATGCCGGTTGAGAAACTGGTCAGCGAATTTATAGAATCTCTTGGTACGGAAAAAGGATTCTCTGCCAACACCTGCCGCGGTTACCGCAGCGATCTGGATGAATTCTTCCAATACCTGAAGCAATACCGACGCCCTCGCTCCGGGAAGGCGGCCGTTTTAGATAGAGTGGATAGCATTACTATCAGGGGCTATCTCGGCTATTTACATCAGCGGAATAAAAAAACCACCATTGCGCGCAAGCTTTCGACGCTGCGGTCCTTTTTCCAATTCCTTGTCAGACGGGGCGTCAGGGCGGACAATCCGGCCGAGTCGATACTGACACCCAAACAGGAAAAACCAATCCCGGCCTATTTGCCGGTAGATGAGATGTTCCGGTTGCTCGACTCCATCGGGACCGACCGTCTTCTGGATGTAAGAAACCGGGCCATTTTTGAAACCCTGTATTCTTGCGGCATCCGGGTGTCGGAGCTGGTCGGATTGAACACCATCGATGTGGATGTTGGGCAGGGCCTGATCCGGGTGTTCGGAAAAGGCGATAAAGAAAGACTGGTGCCCATCGGCAAAAACGCCCTTGTATTGATTAAGGCATACCGGCTGAAATTAGAACAGCAGAGCGGGATTTCTGAACAAACAAACGGGCCCCTGTTCCTGAATAAAAACAAGGGGCGCCTGACCAGCCGGTCAGTAGCCCGTATTCTTGACCAACTGGTCAGGGCTTGCGGTCTGTTAACACCCGTTTCCCCGCATACACTGCGCCACACATTTGCAACCCATCTGCTGGATGCCGGAGCAGACCTGCGGGCCGTCCAGGAATTGTTGGGGCACCAGAGCCTGGCGACGACTCAAAAATATACCCATGTAAGCATCGATCGGCTCATGGAAGCATATGACCGCGCGCACCCGCGGAAGTAGTCGTGTTACGGGTCTCTCGATTGCGGATTTTGGATTTCAGATTGAAAATGCAGTACAGGGTGCGGGCTTGTGGGCCTAGCGCGTAGGGCTTGGGGCAGAGCGCAAAGAGCATGGGGCATAGCGCATAGGGTTTTCCGTAAGCGATTTGCGGTGGGATAACGGGAACGGCTTTCGGTATTCGGCTCTGGGCATTCGGCTTTCGGCGCACGGAGTTGATAACTGCCATCTGTCTGCGTTTAAGATTTACCCCCCGACTTGTGGGGTGGTAGTCACGCTGAGAGCGTGACGAAGAGCGAAGGCGGCAGCTGATACTGAGGTCGATTCCTCTGTCTGCTTCGGCGACGTGTCTGGGCGTATTTCGTACGAAGCTTGAAGCCGCCAAGCGACGTCGGATTATCTGTTCTCAGTCATCCGTCATCTGGCGTCTGGTTGCAGGTTGCGCGTTTCGGGTTACGGGATTCGGCCTGAGGGCTTATTACGGTCGAAGTATTACGAAAGTCGAATGATGAATTAGGGAATTTTTTCGATTCTAATATATTGTATAACGACGGAGCGAAGCGACTTCCTTCATTCTTCAATCTTCATTTTTCAATCGTCAATATTCTGCGGTTCGCAGTTAACTTTTCAAACAAGGAAAGCCAGGCTGATATGGAATATCACGGCACAACCATCCTTGCCGTCCGCCACAAGGGACGGGCCGCGGTTGCCGGCGACGGCCAGGTTACACTAAATAATAATGTGGTCAAGCATCATGCCAGAAAGGTCAGGCGCATTTACAACGATAAAATCATCGTAGGATTCGCCGGTGCCACTGCGGATGCGCTGAATTTATCCGAGCGGCTGGAACAAAAGCTGGAACGCTATAATGGCAACCTGACCCGGGCGGCCGTCGAACTGGCCCGGGATTGGCGCACGGATAAATATCTGAGGCGGCTTGAAGCCATCATGATCGCTGTGGACGATGAGCATATTTATCTTATCTCGGGCAATGGTGACGTCATCGAGCCGGACGAGGGCATCGTCGCCATCGGCTCAGGCGGGGTGGCCGCCCAGGCAGCCGCCACGGCCTTAATTGAAAATACCGGTTTCGACGCCCGCGGCATCGTGGAGAAAGCCATGCAAATTGCGGCCGCCATTTGCATATACACGAACGATGCGATCACCATAGAAGAGCTTTGACAGCCGACAGCTATCAGTGAGTCTGTCGCGATAGGGCGTAACTGGAATGCTGGAATATTGGAATGTTGGAATACTGGGTGATATTTTCAATAGGGCTCTTGTTAACAATCAAAAATTAGAGCTGTTCCGAATCAAAACCCACCATTCCACGATTCCATCATTCCAATATTCCGAAAATACAAATATACATCATCAGCAACCGAAAGCTAGCAATGAGCAATCTCAAACCATCCGAAATTGTAAAAGAGTTGGACAAATATATCATCGGCCAGAATAAGGCCAAACGCTCTGTCGCCGTTGCCCTGAGAAACCGGTGGCGGCGGCAGCAGGTACCCGAGGATCTGCGGGATGAAATTGCGCCCAAGAATATCATTCTGATCGGACCGACGGGCGTCGGTAAAACCGAAATAGCCCGCAGACTATCCAGGCTGACGGATTCCCCCTTCAGCAAAGTGGAGGCATCCAAGTTCACCGAAGTCGGCTACGTCGGGCGTGATGTGGAATCGATGGTACGGGATCTGGTGGAACTTACCGTCAACGGATTTAAAGTGCGCGCCCAGGAAGCGGTGCAGGGCAAAGCCAGGCAAATCGCCGAGGAGCGCATGCTGGACCTTTTGCTGCCCAAATCGGATACCAAACCGCCCGCGAAAAGCGAGGAGTCCAAAGAAGTCCAGTTCGAACTGATAACCCCGAGCAGAGAAGAATCTTCTTCTACCCGGGAAAAGCTGCGCAGCATGCTGCGCAAAGGCAAACTCGACAACCGCTATGTGGACTTGGATGTCGCCGATCGCAGTATGCCCATGGTGGAGATTTTTTCCAATGTCGGGATGGAAGAAATGGGCATCAATTTCAAGGATATGTTGGGCGGCATGTTTCCAAAGAGTACCAAGCGGCGGCGTGTAAAGGTGCCTGAAGCCCTTGAAATGATGACCCAGGAAGAAGCCCAGGGTCTGGTGGATATGGATAAAGTCGTCAAGGAGGCCATTGTCAGAGTCGAGCAATCGGGAATCATCTTTTTGGATGAAATCGACAAAATCGCCGGCAAAAACGGCACCCATGGACCCGATGTCTCGCGCGAAGGCGTGCAAAGGGACCTTTTGCCCATAGTCGAGGGCAGCACGGTTACGACCAAATACGGACCGGTTAAGACCGATCACATTCTATTTGTGGGTTCGGGCGCCTTTCACATGGTCAAACCATCCGACCTGATACCGGAGTTGCAGGGTCGCTTTCCGATTCGTGTCGAGTTGAACTCCCTGGGCCAGAAGGAGTTTGTCAGGATTCTGACCGAGCCCCGCAATGCCCTGCTGCTTAAATATATGGCCCTGCTGCGCACCGAAGGCATCGATGTCGTTTTTGAAGATGACGCGGTGGCTGAGATCGCCAGAATGGCAGAGGAGGTCAACGACCGCACCGAGAATATCGGCGCTCGACGACTGCACACGCTTATGGAACGCTTGCTGGAAGATATACTGTTTGATGCACCCGATATGAAGAAACAACGCATGACGGTCGACAAAACCTATGTCGATGACAAATTAAAGGAAATCAAGGACGACGAAGACTTGAGCCGGTATATTCTTTAAATTGAAGATTGAAGATTTTAGATTGAAGATTGCAGTTGGTGGATTGATGATTGAAGATTGAAGATTTATCGAGTCGCTTCGCGCCATCAATTTCTATCGTTTTTTTACCTATGCAACGCTCGCGGGGTAACCCTCGCCGAAAGTAAATTAAGCAGAAGCAGTAAAAATTGTCCCTTTTCATTCTTCAATCTTCAATCTACATTCTTCAATATCTACGGGGGGTATTAGATGACAACCGAGATTATGGAACAGGCCGACCGGGTAATCGCCCAAACCTACAAGCGATTCCCGGTCGTCCTGGCAAAAGGCGAAGGCTGCACTTTGTTTGACACCGACGGACGCAGTTATGCGGATTTTGTGGCGGGGATCGCCGTCTGCAACCTGGGCCATTCCCACGAGGGTATAGCACGGGCGGTTTCCGACCAGGCCCGAACCCTGACCCACGTATCCAATCTTTACTACACCGTCCCCCAGGTCGAATTGGCGGATTGGCTGGTGGCGCATAGTTTTGCCGATCGCGCCTTTTTCTGCAACAGCGGGGCTGAAGCCAATGAAGCTGCCATCAAGCTGGCCCGCAAATACTTCAGTGATCGGGGTGAAAACAACCGTTTCGAAATAATTTCTATGGAGCAGTCCTTTCACGGGCGCACCATGGCAGCCCTGTCCGCCACCGGCCAGGACAAAATAAAGCGGGGATTCAATCCCCTGTTGGCAGGCTTTGACTATGTGCCGTTTAACGACATTGAGGCGCTGCAGGCCAAAATTGACGCAAACACCTGCGCCGTGATGCTTGAACCGATCCAGGGCGAGGGCGGCGTGCGCTGTCCGGATCCCGGTTATCTCAAGGCCGTGCGTCGGCTCTGCGATGAAAAGGGCGTCTTGCTGATATTCGATGAGATCCAAACCGGCATGGGACGAACAGGCAAACTTTTCGCCTATGAACATTTCGATGTCGAGCCGGATATCATGACCCTGGCCAAAGCACTGGCCAACGGCCTGCCCATCGGCGCCATGCTGGCCGCAGAATCGGTGGCCAAAGCTTTTGATGCCGGTGCTCATGCAAGCACCTTTGGCGGTACGCCGCTTGTGACGGCCGCCGCCCTGGAGGTTTGCCGATCCCTTGTTGACGGAAACCTGATCGATCGGGGACGTGCGGCGGGAGATTATTTCAGGGAAAAATTGCAGTGGCTCAAGAATCGGCATAGCGTTATTGTTGAAGTACGGGGCTTGGGGCTGTTGCTCGGCCTGAAACTTTCAATCAAGGGCAATGCGTTGGTCAGCCGGAGCCTGCAGCGCGGTTTTTTGGTAAATTGCATCCAGGAGGATATTCTGCGATTCGTGCCGCCGTTGATCGTCAAGCATGAGGAAATCGATGCGCTGGTGGGATGTCTGGATGGACTTTTAGCGGAACTATAAAACTATTAGAAAGCGTTAAATTCTGACCCGGTTCCATCGAAAATTCCAAATAACAAATCTCAAATCACAAATAATAAACAATGACCAAAAGACAAACTCCAAACTAGGCTGTGATACTGATTTATATCCTAATCGCTTCCTGACTGTTTGGTTCATTGAGATTTCGAATTTGGAATTTATTTGAAATTTGGTGCTTGTATTTTGATATTTCCTAAAATAAACAAAACAAAAATTAAGAAAAAAAATCTTATAGAGCTCAAACTTACTTAAATTCGCTACAGTGGTAGATTAATGTCCGATAAGCTATGGCAGGGCAGGTTTTCAGAACGAACGGCTGCTATCGTTGAAGCCTTCAGCGCTTCGATCCAGGTCGATCGGCGGCTATATGCCTATGATATCCAGGGCAGTATAGCCCACTGTAAAATGCTGGCCAAAGTCGCCGTTATTACCCCAGAGGAAGCCGAGGCCATTATTCGGGGCCTTGAGATCGTGCGTCAGGAAATCGAAGATGAGCACTTTGAATATGTCGACAGCCTTGAAGACATTCACATGCACATTGAATCCCGCCTGATAGACATTGCAGGACCGGTTGCCCGGAAGCTGCATACCGCCAGAAGCCGCAATGACCAGATCGCCGTGGACACGCGCATGTATTTGCGCGACGAGACCAAGCGACTGATCCACAGGCTTTATCGGCTCGAAAAAGTGATCACCAATCTGGCGCGTCGGCACCTGGATACGGTATTGCCCAGCTATACCCATATGCAACGGGCCCAGCCGGTTCTTCTGTCCCACCACCTGATGGCCTATTACGAGATGTTTTTAAGGGATATCGGACGTTTGGAGGATTGTTTAACGCGCATCAACGTGATGCCGCTGGGGTCTGCTGCCGTTGCCGGCACCACCTTTCCCATTGACAGGGCCTACACGGCCGCGTTGCTCGGTTTTGAATCCATGTCCGCCAACAGCATCGATGCGGTCGCCGACAGGGATTTTGTTATCGAGTTTCTGGCTGCGGCCGCCCTGTGCATGGTCCATCTCAGCCGACTGGCGGAGGAATTGATCCTGTGGTCCACTTCGGAGTTCAATTTCATAGAGCTGCCGGATTCTTTTGCCACCGGCAGCAGCATCATGCCCCAGAAGAAAAATCCTGATGTTCCCGAACTGATCAGAGGCAAGACCGCCGCCGCCATCGGCAATCTAACGACATTGCTGACCCTGATGAAGGCGCTGCCGCTGGCTTACAACCGGGACATGCAGGAAGATAAAGTCCCATTGTTCGATACGGTGGACACGCTGGCGGCCTGCATCGAAATCTGCACGGCCATGCTGCCTGAAATCAAGCTTAATAAATCCGGCATGCACCAGGCCGCCTCGACGGGATATCTGAATGCAACCGACCTGGCCGATTACCTGGCGACCCGGGGTGTGGCTTTCCGGGATGCGCACCGCCTGGCCGGAGAAGCGGTTGGATTCGCCCTGGCCAGGAAAAAGGAACTCCATGAGCTCAGCCTGGAGCAGCTGCAGTCTTTCTGCCCCCTGATCCGGGATGATGTTTATGCCTTTCTAACCACCGCTGAAATGGTGGATCGTCGAAGCTCTTACGGCGGAACCGCTGCCAGGAGGGTGGTCGAAGCCATCGCGGCGGCTGAAAATTGGATTGATGATCAAAGCAAGCGTTACTCCGATCTATGAGGGAAATATCAAAAATCATTAAAGGCCTTCCGGCCAAAAATGCTGCAGCCGTCATGCTCGCCTTGACGCTGATAGTCCTGGTGTGGAACTGTGGAAAGAAAGGTCCGCCGGAGCCGCCTTCCGGCTCCAAACCCCCCAGCGTTGGTGATTTGAGTTACAGCCTCAGTCAGGATACCATTAAACTGAGTTGGACGCTGCCCCGGCCTGATCAAACGGCGCGATTGCCGATAAGCGGTTTTTTGATCTATCGATCCCAACGACCGCTGCTCGAAGCGGACTGCCCCAATTGTCCGACTTTGTTCAAACTGATCGGCGATGTTCCGGCCAAAGGCACGCAAACCGGCCAAACAGGACAGCCGCCGATTACATTCACCCAAGCCATCGAACCCGGTTTCCGCTATCTCTACAAGGTGAACGCCTACAGTGCGGACGGCCTGCGATCGGGCAACTCCAACTTTGTCGGGTTTACATTTTAAAGGAGACATATGCATCATTTCAAATATCGTGACAATAACCTGTACTGTGAAGATGTGCCGGTACAAGAAATCGCCGCTAAAATCGGCACCCCCTTTTACTTATACAGCCATGCGACGCTGAAGCGCCATTTCCAGGTCTTCAGCGAGGCCTTCGAAGGCGTCAGCAAGTTGATATGCTATTCCGCCAAAGCGAACACCAACGCGGCCGTGCTAAAATTATTCGCTGATTTGGGATGCGGCCTTGATATTGTTTCCGGCGGTGAACTTTACCGGGGCCTCAAGGCCGGATTCTCCCCGGAGCGGATCGTTTATTCCGGGGTGGGCAAAACGGTTGATGAAATCGATTATGCCCTGAACACCGGCATCCTGATGTTCAATGTGGAGTCAGTGGCTGAACTTGAGCAAATTAACCGCCGCGCCGGAAAACTGAAAAAGCGCGCACCGGTTTCCATTCGGGTAAATCCCGATGTCGATCCCAAAACCCATCCCTACACAGCCACCGGTCTGAAAAAAAATAAATTCGGGATCGGTGCCCATGCGGCCCTTGAGAGCTACCGGCTTGCCGAACAACTCCCACATCTGGAGGTCGTGGGGGTTGATTGCCACATCGGCTCCCAGATCACCGAAGCCGAGCCGTTTAAGGCCGCCCTGGATAATCTCAAGCAGCTCATCAATGAGCTGAAGTCCATGGGAATCAATATCCGCTATCTGGATATGGGCGGCGGCCTGGGAATCACCTATGCGGATGAAACGCCGCCGTCACTGCGGGAATATGCCGGCGCCATTACGGCCCAGCTCAAGGACATTGACCTGCAGCTGATTTTGGAGCCGGGGCGGGTTCTGGTCGGCAACGCCGGAATCCTCGTTACCGAGGTGCTTTACCGCAAGGCGGGCGAAGTCAAGAATTTCGTCGTCGTCGACGCCGGAATGAACGACCTGATGCGGCCGACATTGTACAACGCCTTTCATGCCATCGAGCCGGTGGTGAATTCCCGTCAGGATCCGATTGTCGCTGATGTGGTCGGCCCGATTTGCGAGAGCGGGGATTTCCTGGCGGTTGATCGCAGTATCGCAGGCGTTCAAGACGGTGACTTGATGGCGGTGATGAGTGCCGGGGCCTACGGTTTCGTCATGTCGTCCAACTATTGCTCGCGGCCGCGGGTGGCTGAAGTCATGGTAAAGGGCGACTGCTTCAACGTCGTCAAAGCCCGTGAAGGTTACGAGGACCTGGTGCGGGGCGAGACGGTGCCGGCGTTTTTGGAGGATTAATTCGGGGGTTATGAATCCTGCCTCAAACTTTGCGAAGAGTAGTTTATTTTGTGGCAGACCATGGTTTCAGGTTTCGGGATACAGATGTCGGACGACCGATGACAGAATGAGGAGATTGGCGAGAAAAACCCTGTCATCTACCGTCTGTTTTCAGTCCTCAGTCTTCTGTCTTCTGTTCTCTGTCTTCTGGTTCCTGACACCTGAAACCCGACACCTGAAACCAGCGCATCCGCAGGATTCCGTATTGGCTGTCGGCCTCCACAAATCACTACGGACACTAAAATATGAAACCCATTCCATTTACCAAAATGAGCGGAACCGGCAACGATTTCATCATTATCGACAATCGCAAGCATCTTGTGGAAGATGAGACGTTGACCGAGTTTGTCAAAGGGATTTGCCGACGGAAAATGTCGGTGGGCGCCGATGGGCTCATTTTGATCGAATCTTCGGACAAAGCCGACTTCCGCTGGCGTTTTTTCAATTCGGACGGCAGTTTGGCCGAGATGTGCGGCAACGGCGCCCGCTGCGCCGCACGGTTTGCCTACCTAAACGGAATCGCCGGTGATACGCTGTCCTTCGAAACCGAGGCCGGGATCATCAGCGGGCAGGTCAAAGGCCGCGGAGCCAAGGTCAAAATCCCGGATCCGGAGGATCTTCGCTTGGATTTTCGCGTCGATCTGGATAAGGGCTCTCTGACGGTCAACAGCCTCAATACCGGGGTGCCGCACGTTGTCATTTTGCAGGATGCCATCGACGATGTCGATGTCGTCGGCCTCGGCCGGCAGTTGCGATACCATGACGCATTTGCACCCGCCGGCACCAACGTCAATTTCGTCTGCCGGCAAAAGACCGGGCAGCTGGCCATTCGAACTTACGAGCGCGGCGTTGAAGACGAAACCCTTGCCTGCGGAACGGGCGCCATTGCCAGCGCCCTGGTCGCGTCCTGTAAAACCGACGGGACATCTCCCGTCAGCCTGCAAACTCGCAGCGGTGAATCGTTGACCATTTACTTTCGTGCAAGCAACCACCGGTTTACCGATGTTTACCTGGAAGGGGATGCCAGGCTGATCTATACGGGCGAACTGGGAGAAGATGCCTGGACGTCGTGATCCCGGCGCCTTGCTGTCCGGCTGGTTGGCTTCGCGAATCATTGCCGGAAACTCGTTCTTAATAACTGGTTTCAGGTTTCGGGTTTCAGGTGTCAGGATACAGATGACAGATGACGGACGACGGATGACAGAATGAGGAAATCTGCAGGTATTCTCCCGTCATCTACTTTCTGTTGTCAGTCCTTTGTTTTCTGTTTCCTGACACCTGACACCCGAGACCAAATCAGCAGTAGCTGTATTATGTGGCAATTCAGCTGGTCTAATTTCAGAGCTCTCATATGGAAGCTTTTCATACAGCCTATATCTGTGTCGGCTCCAATCTGGGCGACAAGCTTGCCAACTGTCGCCGGGGAGTCGCCGAGCTTACCCATGACGCAGCATCCCGGCTGGTGGCGCAGTCGCCGGTCTACCGGACGGAGCCGGTTGACTTTACAGACCAGGACTGGTTTGTAAATTTTGTCGTCAAAATTAAAACCGGCTTGACGCCCATGGCCCTGTTGGACACACTTCAAGGCATCGAGCAGCAGGCCGGCCGCAAGCGGGATACCGTTCGCTACGGACCGCGTTTGCTGGATCTGGATGTCATATTTTACGACGCCTTGGTGATCACGCATCCCCGGCTGGTGATTCCGCATCCCAGGATGCATAAAAGGCGCTTTGTATTAAAGCCTGTTTGTGATATAGATCCGCATATCAATCATCCCGTCCTGCATCGCACGGTTCAGTCTCTGCTGAATGATCTCGATGAGACGGAACAGAAAATAGTCGAGTATACATGATTAGATTCATCATCCTGGCTGTTGTCGGATATATCGCCTACCGGGCCCTGAAATCCTGGATGTTTCCGGAATCCACTTCATCAAAGCCGGTTGTTGGCCAAAAGACCAGGGCGATCGATGATGTCATGATCAAAGATCCGTATTGTGAGGCTTATTTTCCCAAACGAGAGGCAGTTCATTTGAGACTGGAAGACGAGGTTCTGATGTTTTGCAGCACCCGCTGCAAAGACAAGTTCCTGGCCGCCCGGTCCGAGGAAAAGGACCTGTGAATAGTTTATTGAGTCATCCCAATACCTTGACATTGTTTCGAATCATATCCGTTCCGGCCATCGTGATCCTGATGCTGTTCCCCAACCGAATTACCACCTTCAGCGCAGCCCTGCTGTTCAGTGCCGCCGCCATCACCGACTATTTTGACGGATACTTCGCCCGGCGATTCGGTCTGGTGTCCAATCTGGGGAAAGTGATGGACCCGGTGGCGGACAAGCTCCTGGTATCATCCGCTTTTATCATGCTGACCTCGCTGGGTTGGGTGCCGGCCTGGGTGGTCTGTATTATTATCGGGCGTGAACTAGCCGTGACGGGCCTTCGCAACATTGTCGCCGAAAAGGGGGAAGACGTCTCCGCTTCTAATCTGGGGAAATACAAAACCGGTTTCCAGATCGCCGCCATCATCCCGCTGCTGATTCACTACCCGTTTTTCGGCCTGGATGTCCAGGTCGTCGGCGCTTTTTTTCTGTGGGGTGCGCTGATTTTCACCCTTTGGTCCGGTGTTGATTATTTCGTCAAATTCAGAAAGCTGCTAAAAGCATAGGGGCCGAATTCAAAATATTTACATCTACATATTGTTTTTTGTTGACAAAAATATTAATTATCGGTAGTCAATTAAACTTCATCTGAGCGGGAATAACTCAGTGGTAGAGTGCGACCTTGCCAAGGTCGAAGTCGCGGGTTCAAATCCCGTTTCCCGCTCCATTTTTTTTAGGGGCGGCATAGCCAAGTGGTAAGGCAGCGGTCTGCAAAACCGCAATTCCCCGGTTCAAATCCGGGTGCCGCCTCCACCAAAAATAGAAAAGGCTTGCAGGCTGTTTGGACAGCTTGCAAGCCTTTTTTAGTTGTTGGTGGACCGGCCCGATTTCGATTGACCGCCCGCAACCGCTAAAACAGCCGAAATCGGGCCGTATATTCGAAATGCTAATTACAATGATGTAATTTGTATTTCGATTACGAACTTGCAGCATCTCGCCCGGGCCGGACGGCGAACGGCCTGCTAATCAGTATCGTCTTCCCAGCGGTTTTCGAGTTCATCCCACTTGGTCTTGCCTGATTTGGCCTTGGTAATGGGCAGATTCGGCTGTGGGATTTCAACAATGGCGCCTGTGCTGGTCTGGACGAAGGCTTTGCTGCCGGCTTGTTTGCCCACGTGCAGGTTGGGGGTCATAGCCAGCCCGCGGCCGATGTCGACCCGATCCACAACATTGTCGTTGATGGTGCCTGATCCCAGGACGCTTTCGTGCCAGGCCGTTCCGGTTTGATAATACACCCCGTGGAGAAATGCCAGACCCTCGGGCAGGCAGACGTCCTCCCAGGGCTGATAGGTCGTGAAGGTCAGCAAACCGCCCAGAACGGTGGCCTGTCCCAGATTTCTCTCGCGATCGTCGCTGAACTCTTTGTACCACCCGTCGAGTCCGGTTGCCACGCCAAAATCACACCCGCCGCCCACGATGTGGGTGACCAGCTCGTCGAATCGATCGATTTTGTTGCTGTAAACCACCGGCAGGCACGTATCGCCGCCGCCGACGCAGGATAGGGTGGCGCCCCCCATGGTGCCGGCTTCCTCCACCAGAATCTGGTCAACCCGCTGCAGCCCGCGATTACCCGGCGTGGTTGTGGCCGGGGACGGGTTTTTGACCACCGTGGCCCAGGTCAGTTTCCCGTCGCAGTCCTGGGGTTCTTTGATGCCGTAATAGGTTTCCTGGGCATTGCTGGAGGAATCGCTTTTGTCGTCGCCGTCGAAAAAGCGGCCGGTGCCGAAATAAACCCAGCGGTTGCGCCCGTCCCAGGCGATGGCCGGTGCGGCCGTCACCGGACGGTCGACCTCTATAAGGGGAAGGGGATTGGCCAGGGCCGGGGATGCGCTGGCGAGCAGGCTCGACCACTCGCTGGGCTTGGAGGCCACTTCGTTACCGCCGTTATCCACTTTGCGGGTGACCAGGCGGTTGAGCGCACCGCTCCAGTCGCCCCAGGTCCCTTCCACGGTGCCGAAGTAGACCACATCCGCGCGGTAATCTTCCACCAGATCAAAATCCACGGTGATCAGATCCGAAACGAAACTGTTGGCTCCCAATAGAAATCGACCGGATTCATTTAGGGCGGTGGGTGCCGCGGCAGGAATTCGAAGGGCCTCACGGGGGGATTGCATCAGCTCTTTTAAGGGAAATACCGCCACAGCCGCCTGTTGGGTGCTGGTGCCGTCCAGGTTTGTCGGTCCGCTGCCCAGGACCAGGTACCACTCCGTCGTGTTGGCACCGGTCTTCATCGGGATTACCGTCGGCATGGCCGTGGTAAAGCCCAGATCGGTCTGCGAGGCAGAATCTTCAAAGGTCAGCTCGCCTAGCAGGACCGGCTTTTGCTCCGGATCGGTGATGTCGAAAATAAAAAAAGCCGAGGTGAACTGGCGGGTGTCGGCTGCGTAGTCCGGGGAGGCGTCGCCGTTGCCGTCGATGGTGTTGGCGGCGATGCGGGCCCCGCCGAAGCGCATGCCCCCCACCAGGATGGTGCCCCAGCCGCCGGGGTGAACATTGGTTGACGCGCTGTCATCGTCGAAAATCTGAACATCGAAAATGCGCGGCTTCAGATCGACAAAATACTTGTGATCGTAGTTGGCATCGGTCAGGCATTTCAACTGGGGCAGCAGGTTGTAAGGCACATAGGCCCACAGCTCCGCGCCCAGTTCGGGTGCATCGCTTTCATTGAGACAGTCGACCGTCAGGCAGAACTTTTTGTCGGTTTCGTTAAAAAACCCGCCGTTGACGGCATGCAGCATGCCGTCGTTGCCGCCGAAATAGATGACGTGCCGCCGTTTGTTGTAGCGTGCGGCAAACTGCCCGTAAGACAGATCGCGATAGAGAAAATGATAGCCTTCGGCCGGCTTCGATACGGCAATCGGGGTGGAGTGCACCACGTCGCTCAGGCGCCAGGTTACGGTCTCCGGGGTGCCGTCCAGGTTGAAATCGTAGGGCAGCTGGCGCTGGCGCAGACCGGCCTGATCGAGGCCCCGGATCCAGTTGACGACGGTATTGACTTCGTCCGAGGTGCCGACCCCGAAATCCATGGGGACCGGCCCGCGGTTGGCACCGGCCGGTATCGTCAGGGCCGACCAGTCCTGGGATTAAAAATCCAGGATTTCGGTCTCGGCCACACTGCCGTCGTTGTCCAGATCGTTCCAGGTGAAGATGTAGCGCATCTTGTCATTGCTGATATAGTCGGTGCCCGCATCCCGGTTGAGTACAACATTTGTATCGGTGATTTCGGCCAGCCAGCGGCTGGCCGACCACAGGTAGCGGACCTCGGCCATATCCTTGGAAGTGCCGCTGCAGCCCGACGAGTCGTCCGTTGGATTGATGCAGGCCTTGGTTTTCTGGGCCAGGTCGTCGTAGTAGAAAACGACCTGATTGTCACCGGCATCCAGACTGCGGTCGCCGTTGGTGTCCTCGAACATGTAACCGTAGGAATCGATGTGCAGGGCGTGGACTTCGCCGGTCCAGTCGACCGGGTCGGCGTCGGCGATCTCGGTGCGGGGCCAGAACACCGCCTGATAGATGGCGCCTTCACCGCCGCGGGAGGCCGAGATGACGGAGGCGGCTGAACCGGCCGCGGCTCCCGCGCGGATGCTGGCAAAAGCGTCTTCGAGGGTGGCCTGCAGATCGGCGGGATCGTTGGCCTGATAGACCGTCGTGCCGCCGTAGATGGCTGCGTCTTCCAGCAGGGTGCTGGGGTCGCATTCGCCCGTACCGCTGGCACGCATGGTGCCGGCAATCACGATGTGGGTCTGTATGTTCTGGTAGTTGCTTCTGTCACCGGTGCCGAAAATCTCGCTTCCGCGCCAGCCGTAATGGGTCAGATCATCGAGCAGGGTGCTGCCGTCGAGAGTGCCGCAGGAGGCCGCCTCGGTGTCCCCGTCATGGTCGGTTTCCGCGTTGATATCTGTGGCTACCGTTGAATTCAGGTCGGCGGTGGAGGCCCCCTCGGTGACGATCAGGATGTTGTTTTTTTGGCACCAGGCCGTGACCGGGTCCGGGTGGGAGGCGTCCATCAGAAAATCGGCCGCGTTCAAGCGCCAGCCGGTCTGGGTGTAGTAGCCGATGGCGTTGTACATGGCCTCGGCCAGCGGCGTCCAGGAGGTGGCCATGATGTCATTGACGGCCGTGACCAGGGCGGTGGTGTGGGCGTCGGACTGATCGATATAGGCGATAATGCGCCCGCCGTCGCGGTTGCCCGCATCGGCGCAGCCGTATAGGATGTGGGGATCCGACTGGCTGCACTCGCTCAACGATCCGTCGTCATTAAAAATCATGGCCCCCATGCGGATCTTGTCGGCATATTGCTGGATCAGACCCTCGGGGGCAGCCGCCAAGTCGACATGACCCTCGATGACGATCAGCGGATCGCCCATCTGGGAGAGCACGCCGGTGTCGATCAGGACCGCCGGAGCGTTCCAGATGTTGCCGGTGTCGTCGGCCGAGTCGCTGGGATCGACCACTTCGGGGACTTCGATAATGCCGCAGTAGTCTTTGTAAGCCTGCTCGACGCAGGCGTCGCCGCCGTCGCCGTCGTCATCGGTCCAGCCGTCAACCAGGACACTGCCGCCGCCGGTGCAGTCCTGCTTGACCAGCCAGGCTTTGTTGCAGGTCTTTTTGTTGGAATTATAGTTGCCCGAGCAGTAGTGCACAATACCGCCGATGCAGACTTCGGCAGCCTCGTAGGCCGGCGGTTCGGTCGTGCAGACCCTGTCGGTGCACACCAGCGGGTCCGAACTGGAAGCAGGCTCCCAGCAGCGGCCGACATAGCCGTCCGGCGGGTCTGCGCCGTACTGGCCGTAGCAGATATAGCCGCGGTCGTCCCGGCCTATGTCGGTTGGATCGATTCCGTCATCGTAGATTTTTTCACAATCGTTTTTTATGGAGTTGACCGTACCCGAGCCCGGCTGGAACTCACCGTGCTTGTTGTAGTACCAGCATTCCTGCAGGGAATGGTTGAAGGCGGTCATGGAATCCGAAGTGCTGCCTCCGCTGTAGCCCATGCAGTCCTCGACATGGCCTTTCATCTGACCCAGATTGGGGCTGTCCGAGTTCAGTTCGGTGAGGGCCGCCTGGCAGGAATCATAGTCGAACCCGTCGGCGGTGACATCGAATATTTCGATGCGGGTAGTGTGGTCGTCGGCCCCGGTTTTTTCGGAATCCTCCGGCTGGCGGATGCCCAGGGTCAGATAATAGGTTCCGCCGCCGCCCACGCCTGTGACGGAGATCTTTTTGACAAATCGTCGTCCCAGGCAGCCGCGGGACTCCATCACCAGCCGGCTGTTGGCGGCATCATACTTGCCGCCGGTCAGGATTTTTTTCTGAATGTCCAGTTTGGAGGCTGCGGCCCAATTGAGAAAATTACCACTGCCCGCAAATGCGGTGACCGTCTTGGGATTGGTTGACTCGTCGATGGTAATGCAAAGGGTTTGGGGGCGGTAGTAGTCAGCGCCGCTGCAATAATTCAGCACGTCGGTGTAAGATTGGGCTTCAAACTCGCCGGACGACATATTGTAGGCGTAGTAGGTAGAAGCGTCGAAATAACCGGCATAGGAAGTCGCCGCCGAGTAGCTTTCGACCGGATTATCGGAGGCGTCCAAGGTCGTACCGTCGTAGCAATAGCCCTCCTCCCGCGGTTTGACGTAGGCCAGGTCGTACATACTGGCCGAATTGTCGATCATCAACAGCAGGTTAGGGTCCAGTCCGGCCGCCAGAAAGGGCGGCACGGCCGCACCATCGCTGCAGTAGCTGTGGATCGCCGCCGGGTTTGCCAAGCTCCATGCCAACCAAATGATAACCGCCAGCCTTGCTGTCCTGTATTTCAATCCTTGTTTCATTGTGCCATCTCCGATTTTTATCCTGGGCCGCGGGACGCCTTCAGGTCCGGCAGCCGGTTGAATTCGAATCATTGCAGCCCGGGTACCGGCGTCGGGCTGCGGCTGCATGCTTCAATACATGCAAGTCCCCTCGCTGCCGACGACATGCTGCCAGTGGAGCGCGACGACGCTCTCGCTGCCGGCATAACCCAGATGCTGGGAATGTATTTCATAATCGAGAATCGTTCCACCGCTGGCGGCGGCCTTGCCCTTGCCCTCGTAGGCTGCCGCCATTTCGATAGCCGAACCGATGCCAAAAGATGTCCGGCCGAAAATAGACAGGTTGGTGCGGTTGCCGTCATTGCCGCTGATCACGATGTCGCGCTCCGTATCGGAGGGATAGGGAATCACTTCATCGGAGCCGTTGACGGGCTCGTCCTGCTGCAACCAGAAATCCCTGTCGATGACGTTGATGGTGTCGATGACCAGGTTGTCGCTGGCAAAGCCGGTGGGGCAGGCGACATTGAGCTCGACGAGTTCGGTCCCCAAATCCGCACCGCCGTCGGCCGCATAAAACGTCATTTTATGGATCTCGTCGTTGGTGGCGATCCGCACTTCCATGTTGCTGGTGCTGATGGCGGATGTGCCCACGATGGTCAATACGATTAAAAAGAGCAGGGCCGCCATGGTCACCAGGCCGTCGGTGTTGTTGGCTGGAAAATATCTGTCATTCATGGACTTGTCCTTTACAAATGTATCCATTTGTGCTCACATGTTGGCCGTTTTGATATACATGGCTTCAAAAGAGCGCGCACCGCGGTGCTGCCAGCTCACGATGACGGATATGGCTTTGGTGTCGGGCAACGGCCCGTTGTCGACCTGCCAAACAACGGTATAGGCACCTTCGGTCACCGGACCGCCGCTGTCGATATTTTCGTAGGGCAGAACGATAAGGGACTCGAGGCGGTCGGCGGCCAGGGTGGCGGCCTCGGTGGTTTTGCGGGCGTTGGCATTGCCGTTTATGGCCAGCATCTGCATCGAGCCCACCGCCAGGTAGCCAATGACGAAAATGGCCATTCCGATCATGACCTCCACCAGGGTGAAACCCTTCTGATTAAATCCCCTATCAGTTTGGTTCTGTCCGATGTTTGGCATATATATTTCCCTCTGCTCCGCCCGAGGCTCTTTACACACGGCGCTCTCCGCGTTACTGTCAATACAGTCCCAGGTTGCGGCACTTGACCGTCGCCGTCAACATCCGGTATTGATAATTGTCGGTGACGCTGACCGGTTTATCGCCGACGACGAAATTCTTGGCGGCGGCCTCGCCCCTCAGCGGGATCGCGGTGCGGGCCAGAATCCATATCCGCACCGCCCTGATGCGGTCGTAGCTGACGGCATCCGTCAGAGGATTGCCGTCGGCATTGTTGGTATCCAACCCCACGGCCGGAAGGTCGGGATCATCATAGGCCCAGATTTCTTCGCCGGGATCGAGCTGACCGTTGGCGGGGGAGGTGTCCATGTAGTCCAGCTCACCATCCCGGTCTTCATCGAAGGCGTAGGCAAAGCCGATGGCGTAGATCTCGTCGGCGATATTGGCGTCGGTCGTTGAGAATCTGGCGATCGGCGCCGCCCCGGCGTCCGCCCGCCCGTCCGAATTGGCATCATCAACGGCCGCGAACCCGTATTGAATAACCTCGTAGTCGTCGCTGGTATCGTTGTCTCCATTGCGGTCCAGCGAGAACTGAAACGAATGGGGTCCGGCATCCAGAATCCCGGCCCCGGAAGATCCTCCCCCGTCCAGACCCGCCAGCCTGATCTCGCGGGTCATAAAGGCGGCCGCCCCGCGCACGCTTTGCTGGGCATCGATAACCTGCTGCTCTTTGACGTGGGACTTCTGCTGGGAGTAGAAGGCGGCATAGATGCCGGCCAGAACGACAAAGTCGATCACCAGCGCCACCAAAACCTCGACCAGGGTAAACCCGCGCTCATTTTTTATCAGGGACGTCATTTTCATGTGGGCCTTAATTGATTTTGGAGTTACCGACAATGTTCACCGTAATGGTCTTGGTCTTGCCGACACTATTTTTAACCACGATGTCACCGATCCACGTGTTCGCCAATCCCCTGCTGTCGAACCGAACCTGGGATGACGGACATGTAATTGAGTCTATGTAAATTCCCGACGGCATGGCCCCTTTTTTGACCGTTTCACCGCGCATCGTTACTTCAAAGGTATGGTAAACGATGTCGAAATTGACGGTTGTGGTGGAGTTTTCCTTGATTGCCCGCAGCCTGGCCAGCTGCAGATTGGATTGAATGTCCTCTGCCGCGCTGTGCAGCCGATATTTAGGCAACCATCCTATAACATTGGGTATTACTAGACTCGCCGAGATGCCGATGATCGATATCACCGTCATGATCTCTATGATTGTGTAGCCTCCCTGGCGCCGCATGCTTTGCATTCTCCACTGGTGAAAATTATAGGGTAAAATTAAGCAAGATTGATGCCAGAACCTTCTTTTATTCGTAATTTGGGATAAACAAGAAATCAGACGCCAGGCCGTCTGGAGAGACGGGTTTTGCAGCTGGCAAGGGCTGGGTGAAAGGAATCCACAGAAGACGGTCGAAAGGCCGGACGATCCTTTTACGAACGCCTGCCTTGAGGTCGGGGATTGGGATGATAAAGGACGGCTCACCCGGGCGGTCAAGAGTCCTCGGGCACATTTAGAGAGGGATAAACTCCCGATGGCAGAAGCCGGCAGGTTGTGGGGGCAAGGCCATGCTGGGTGCGATGATTGGGGTTGTCATTGGCAGCTTGTCAGGATTGCGCCTTTTTTAGCAGCATGGTGGCGGGATCCAGCCGCAGGTCGTGTTGCTCGGTCGTCGATTCGGTCCCTTTGACAGCCTTGACATGGATTTCCTTGCCCACCGGCACCAGTTGAATGGCGATTTCAAACAGGTCTGCAACCTGTTCGAGCTGCAGAGGCTTCCCGTCGGGCCCCGGGTCTTCGTGGCGGTGAGTGCGAATGGTAAACCAGGCGTGCGCCTGATGGTTTTCCACCAATTCCTTGAACTCGGACAGCGGCCCGCGCACGGAATCATCAAAGGGTAACCCGTCAACGATGATTACCTCGGGCGCAAAGATATTCTGCTCTATCAAATCGGCCAGCCGTTCCTGTAGTTTGGGCACACTGAACCCTTCGACCCGAAAAGTCATGATAAACCGGTGGGGCAGCAGGGAATCCCAGAGCTGGCTGATTTGCTCCACCTGATATTGACCGGCAATCAGGTTGAACACTTCCTTATACCACAGGCTGACTTTATTGACCGGGTCTTCAAGGCTGATGTGAAGCACATTTCTGCCTCTGAGCAAAGCGTTGAGAGACAGCTGCACCAAAAACGCCGTTTTACCGACACCGGCCCGTGCCAGGACGGCCCCGAATTGTCCCGTATTCAAAATGTCATCATTTTCAAAGCTCATGGTGCGCAGCGGATTTCGCAGGATGAGATCGTTTTTCAGCATGGTCAGATACCTTTCTTTGATATAGATAACCCCGGCCGGCACGCGGGATAAAGAGAGACCATTGAGCGGGTCGGTCTTATTCCCGGCCTTATCAGAAGCGGCGATGCGCCGAATGCCGCTACCGTCGGGCGGAGGGCGATTCGCGATTGGCCTTTGTTGGTTTGGGGATCTCCGCCGGTCCGTCCGGCTGATCAAGGCGATGGCGCCGGCTTTTCGGGGAGCGGGCCCTATATTATCAGAATGTTCAGAGTTTGCCATAACATAGTAATCGAAAGTTCAATATTCAATTCAAAATCAAAAATCCGCAATCGAGAGACCCGCAACCCGCACCCCGCGACCCGTAATCCGCACCCCGTCTAGGCCACATTTTTTTTCTGCTCCGCCGCCTTTTTGACGAGCTCTTCCGCAATGCTCTGCGGGACCTGTTTGTAGAGGGCGAATTCCATGGTGAACTGAGCCTGTCCCTGGGTTAAAGACCTGAGTACGGTCGAATACCCAAACATTTCAGCCAGCGGAACCTGGGATTCTATCACGCACACCGCCCCTTCATCCTGTGAGCCGACGATCATGCCGCGGCGCTGGTTCAACGAGCCCATAATGGCGCCCTGGAATTCCGACGGTGTTTCAACCACAACCTTCATGATCGGCTCGTGAATCACCGCCCCGGCCTTGGCATAGGCCTGCAGGAACGCCCCTCTGGCGGCGGCCTTGAAAGCCATCTCGGAAGAATCGACCGCATGGGAGGCGCCGTCATCGATGACGATTTTTATACCGGTGACGGGCAACTCCATCTTGGGACCTTTGGCCATGGAGCCACTGAAGCCCTTCTCACAGGCCCCGATGTACTGGGTTGGAACGGCACCGCCCACCACCCTGTTTTCGAAGACGAATTCCTCTTCACCCGCAGGTTCCATGTAGCCGGCAACGCGGCCATACTGGCCGGCGCCTCCGGTTTGTTTTTTGTGGATGTAGTCAAAGGCAGCTTTGCGGGTGATGGTCTCGCGGTAGGCCACCCGGGGCATGCCTGGGGTTACACGGGCGGCGTATTCGCGAAGCATGCGCTCGATGTAGACCTCCAGATGAAGCTCCCCCATACCGGAGATAATGGTATCGCCGGTTTCGTCGTTGACATGTACTTTAAAGGTGGGATCTTCTTTGGTAAACCGGGCCAGTGCCTTGGACATGTTGGTTTCGGATTTGTGATCATCGGCCGTAATGGCCAAAGAGATCACGGGATCGGGCACATACATTGAGGTCATAGTCAAGCCAAGACCCGGAGCCGCGAAGGTGTCCCCGGAGGCGCAGTCGATTCCGAACAGGGCGCCGATGTATCCGGCCGGAATGCCTTTGATATCTTCCATTTGATCGGCATGAATGCGAACGACCCGGCCGACCTTGACCTTTTTTCCGGTGCGGATATTGATAATGGTGTCGCCCTTGCCGATGGCACCCTGGTAGACACGGATATAGGTAAGCTGTCCGTAAGGACCGTCCTCCAGCTTGAAAGCCAGTGCCACCAGAGGCTTGTTCCTGTCGGTTTCTAGGAGAACCGGCGCCTCGGCCGCTTCCATGTCAAGGGCATGGTTTTCGATGTCCATCGGGCAGGGCAGCAGCGCCGTAATTCCGTCCAGCAGGGGTTGAACCCCCTTGTTCTTGTAGGCCGAACCCATAAACACCGGGGTCAGCTCGCGTCCCAGAGCCCCGCTGCGGACAGCATCGATGATCATATCTTCGCTGACCTCCTGTTCTTCTAAAATTGCTTCGGTAAGCTCGTCTGAGAACATGGAAGCGGCATCGATGAGCGCTTCGCGCTTTTGGAGGGCTGCGTCCATCAAATCGGCGGGAATGTCCTCGCGTCGGACGGTTTCACCATTGTCGCCGTCGAAGTATACCGCTTTCATCGAAACCAGGTCGACAACCCCTGAAAATTCGGCTTCAAGCCCGATGGGGATCTGCATGGCGACGGCATTGTGCCCCAGTTTTTCCCGGAGTTGGCCAATCACGCGGTCGGGATTCGCACCGCTGCGGTCACATTTGTTGACAAATGCAACCGACGGCACCTTATAGCGCTTCATTTGCTGATCGACGGTTATGGATTGCGACTGGACGCCGCCCACGGCGCACAGAACCAGCACGGCGCCGTCAAGAACACGCAGTGAGCGTTCGACTTCGATAGTAAAGTCGACATGGCCGGGTGTGTCGATGATGTTGATTTCATGACCACGCCACTCGCAGTAAGTGGCCGCCGAAGCGATGGTGATCCCGCGTTCTTTTTCCAGTTCCATGGAATCCATGGTGGCACCGACGCCATCTTTGCCCTTGACGTCGTGGATGGCGTGGATTCGTTTGGTGTAGTACAGGATTCGTTCGGTCAACGTGGTTTTCCCGGAATCGATATGGGCACTTATGCCGATATTTCGAACTTTGGCGATGTCTTCTTTCATTGCTTGTCTACCTTTTTTGATTATTGCAGCCGAGCCGGCCCCGCTCACATTCGCGGCGGTGATGGAAATTAAAAAATCCCCCATCGCAGCACCACAAGCCCAATGAGGGATTAAATCCTGACTTGGTTTACTCAAAACCCTTTAAGATAATTGGATCGATACTGTTTGTCAATAAATTTTTTTATTTTTTTCAGTAAAGATTTTGTCCCTGTATTGACACGCTTATTTTGCCCGTGCTACTAAATTCTGGTCCGGGCTAAACGCGACATCGATCCCTGGACCGACCGGACACGAACCTCCAGCCAGGGTCGATTTATCGGGGGGAAGGCGTATGCTTTTACTGACAGGCAACAATATGTGGGTCAATCTGAAAACCTCGTTTGTTGACATCGACGAACTCCTGCTCTTTTTAAAAAAGCAAAAATTCAGCGGCTATCTGCAACTCACATTTTCAGACAGCCAGTGCGCCCTGTTTTTGCAGGCGGGCGATGTTGTCAACGGTCTTGTCGCTCTTGACGAAGAGCGCAATGTCGGCAGCAATGCCGTAAAGCGTATTCTGGTTCGCTCGAGACAGGATCAGAGCGGTACGATTAAAGTGACCCAGCTGCCGTTGGCGAACATGCAGTTTCTATCGGATGCCTATAGCCTCTCGGTCAGGCTCCTGCACAGAAATCTGTCTTCAAAATACTCTGATCTCGGAAAATTCCTGGAAAAGCTCGAATATGAAAATTTTTCAGGATGTATCGAAGTTTGGTTTCCGATGGAGGATAATCAGGGGATTATATTTATTGAAGGCGGCCGGACCAATGCCATCATGACGGAGGAGTTACTGGTGGATTTGAAAGAAGGAACCGATTCACAGCTGAAATTTGCCACATCCTTCGTCAATCGCGCCCAGCGGGCCAATGTGCAGTACAGCGTGTTTGTAGAGACGTAATCCAGGCCGCAGCAGCCGGCGTCCGGGGCTAAAGCCCGGATTCATTTTTCGAAAAGCTTCAGCCCGCCGATGGCCAGACATGTCATCGCACAAATCTTCAAGATGACATGGAAGGTATACCCCATTTGATAACCGAACCTGGGGATCAATATCAACGCCACGTCGGCCAGCAGAAAAATGCAGAGGCTGGCAATGACAAATTGAAGGACCCGGCCGATCATACCGCCTTTGTATTTGCGCCGGGCGCCGACAAAAACTGCTATGATGACCGCATAAATAGCAAGCGTCAGCAGGATAAAAATCACCATTGTCGAAAAGTCTAATGAAATGTCGGGCATGTATCCTCCGGTTAACCATCTGATCCCGCCGCGCCAGCGCATCGAATCCGGCCCAGGCGGCTTCTTGTCCCTTGGCTAGTGTCTTTCCAGCGGCTTTTGCCGGGTGAGTCGGTTAAATGTCTCCAGCAAAAGATTTCTCAACACGGTTTGCTTGGCATACCTTTCGATGTTTTTTATTTCGTTTTGAATTTTCTGCGTGGCATCCGCAGTGAATCTGCCGCCCAGATACTTGTCGATTCCGGCGCGCAAAGACTCGATCAGCTCACAGAAGGCTTCGATAAAAAGATACCGTTGAGCCGGTTCGGGGTAATAGAAGGCCATATTTCTGAGAACCATCTCCTTGCTGGCCCGGTCCGGATGGTCCAGGGGCACATCGGCGAAAATGTCTTTATGGCGCTTGCTTAATTTCATGCGGGCCTGCTCGATAACATTCTGGGACTGCTTGCCGATTTCCGCGTCCAGCAGATGCAGCAGATAGGCGTAAATCTCCAGCAGTGAATCCATCACCCTGGAAATTTCATTAAATTGCTTGTCTTCGTATTCGATAATTTCCTGCGATTTTCTGATCATGCCGGCGGCATACAGCTCGTAGAGTATCTCGACGGCTGAATGCTCATCTATTCCGCTAAACCGGGCCAGTTGTTCAATGTTGCGGGTTCCATCGATCAGCAGGAACATGAATTTTTGATTGTCGGTTAATTGCTGCTGGATTGCCTCCTGCCGTGATTCAGCATGGGGTGAATGGCGGAAGATAATTTTGTGGTGGGGGATTCGGCGTCTGAACTCCTCAAGTCCCAGCACCTTGTGAGTCGCGGCGCGGGTAAGATTGAGGGGATCATAGTCAACGATGAGTTCTTTACCGGTCGGTTTTTCAATAAAATAAAAATATCCCCGCGGCCACAGGATGATGTCGACGAGTATCTGCTCCATCTGCAGCGATAGGATGTCATGAAGCGCTTCAGACGACAGCAGTCCCTTTTCGACAAGATATTGGCCGATTTTTTTGCCCTGTCCGACGGCATCTTTGACCAGCATGTCTAACGTTGCATGGGACAAAGGCTCTTTTTGCACGATAATATTGCCGATGCGTTCTTCCCGGCGGTTTGTCGCGGCTTTCACCAGGCGCCCTTCATGAAAGACCAAACTTTTGGCAACCCCGTTGGTCTTGATGGCACCCACGCCGTTGGCCCTATTAGTGAAAACCGCATATAGATAAAACAAGAAGGGAACTTCTTTGATTAAGCCGCCGAAAAATATTCTCTTCCGGTCACGCCGGATGCTGATGGGTGTTTCATATTTCAGCCATCCGGCGGCACCCCACTCTTCGGCGGCACGCTCAAAATTTCGATGCCGGTAATATTCGGTTCCACGGTTCAGATGATCGAAAAACGAATGGGAGGGGAAACTGTTGCGCTTTAAAAGATGGATTTTCTGTTTCATCTTTTGTGGCTCCTTTACCGCTTTTGTTTTCTGAGCTTTTTGGTGAGCGGGCGTTGCCTCAGGAGTACATAGGTGGCGCCGGCGCCGCCATCGCACAAACGGGCACTGGTGAAGGCCACAACCCATCTGTGCCAGGGGCTGGAAGTGAGCCATCGATATACTTTGGACTTGAGGACCGGCCCAGCGGGTGAGGACAGCCCCCGACCGTGAATGATTAGAACGGCGTTTTTGCCGGCAGCCGTATTTTGGCCTAAAAAATCATCAAAGCGTTCCCGGGCGGCAGCGACGCTAAGCCCGTGCAGATCGATATGGGCCTGGATGGCGAATTCACCGCGATGAAGGCGACGGGCAATGGCCGGATTTACCCGATAGTCCCGGCCTTCGATGTATTCCGGGGTGAGGGCAACCACAAATCCGGTGCCGTTGTTCACCAAATCCTCGAGCTGCCGGACTGTCGCGCCATCGAGGTCTGCTTCACGCGGCGGCGGTTTGGCGGCCGCCATCGGACCGGCTGGGCAATTCGACCTTGAAATTCTTTTTACGTCGGCCATGGCGTCATTGAACATGACCTGCTCCTGCCGGTAGTCTGTTTGTTCTTCGCGGGTTGCTTTGGGGGCTGGATTGGGCGCCGGATGAAGCTTGATTTGCCTGCCTTCAAGAAGTGCATCCAAATTTTTGAAAGGTTTGAAAAATCCTGAAGATTTAGACGACTTCATGATGCGATCCCCGCCAGCATTTTCTAAACCGATGAATGCAAATATACACAGTAGCAATATCGTGCTTGTCGGTCAACCGCAAACCCGCTTTGCGGGCTTAGAAAACCGAATAGCTGTAGTTCCGGTCGCGGCGGGCCTCGACCGATCAACCGCTGTTTGCGGGTGACAATGATTATATCGATTTTAGCTCCGATATTTGATATACGTTGATAAACGGCGGGATAACCAACAGGTCGAAGGCCTGTGGGAAGTCAATCGGTCTCAAATCGATTTCAGACTCAGGAGGAAGTCAATGGATTGGCAACGCAGATATGCTCCCAAAGTCGTCGATGCCGCTGGGGCAGTATCAAAAATCATGCGGGGCAGCCGGGTTTTCATCGGCACCGGCTGTGGCGAACCCCAGCATCTCATCCGGGCGATGGTCGCTGACCAGCAGCTCTTGGACATTATGGTATATCAAATGCTGTCCTCGACCCTGTCGCAGTTTGTTGACGACGAATCCTTCACCCGCCGGTTTTCGCTGAAGCTGTTTTTTATCAGTCAATCGATGCGCAAGGCGGCCTTTGAAGGCAAGATCGACTACATCCCCGAGTATCTTTCCCAAATTCCCCGCATGTTTGCCAGTCATCGCATCGGGCTCGATGCCGCCCTGGTCCAGGTCAGCCCGCCCGATAAATTCGGCTATTGCAGCCTCGGGGTTTCCGTCGATATCACGCGCTCGGCCATTGAACATTCACCGGTGGTCATTGCGCAGGTAAACCCGCGAATGCCCAGAACCTGGGGTGACAGCTTTGTGCATGTCAATGATATCGACTGGCTGGTACCCTATGAGGAACCGCTGGTCGAAGCCCTGCCGAGGATAAAAGACAATGAGATTTCGCGCCGGATCGGGCTTTATATCTCCCAGCTGGTGGACGACGGCGCTACCCTTCAGATCGGGTTCGGCAATTTACCCTACGCCATATTGAAATACCTGGATGGCAAGAAAGACCTGGGGATTCACACCCAATTGATCACGGACGGGTTGCTGCCTCTTTTCGAGAAAAATGTCATCACCAACAAGAAAAAGACGCTTCTGCCGGGCAGGGTGGTAACCTCGCTGTGCATGGGCTCTGAGAAGATTTATCGGTATGTGGACGACAACCCGATCTTTTATTTCAGATCCTCGGAGTTTGTCAATGACCCGACCGTCATCGCCCGCAATGACAACCTGATTTCCATCAGTTCGGCCCTGGAAGTCGACCTTACCGGACAGGTGTGTTCGGATTCCATGGGTTATCTTTTCTATAGCGGCATCGGCGACCAGGTGGATTTTCTGCGTGGCAGTTCGATGTCCGCCGGGGGGTTTTCAATCATCGCGCTGCCGTCCACCGCCCAGAACGGGGCCGTTTCGCGAATTGTTCCCCATCTCAGTGAGGGCGCCGGCGTGGCAACCACCCGAGGGGATGTCAATTTCGTCATCACCGAATACGGCATCGCCGAGTTGAAAGGCAAAGGCATTTATCAAAGAGTCATGGAGTTGGCCCAGATTGCCCATCCGAAATTCCGCGAAGAGCTTATCGAGGTTGCCAAAAAACGCCATTACATTTTTGCAGACCAGCTGCCGCCGAGCACCGAGGATCTCCTCTTTCTGGAAGGCTATAAATATACTCTGAAACTAAAGGACGGCAAGGTCGTGGAATTTCGCCCGCTGCTGCCATCGGATGAGTTCGCCTATCGTAATTTTTTCTATTCCCTCCAGGAAAAAACCATCTACATGCGCTATTTTTATAAGATGCGGACGTTTTCCCATGCGGTTGTTCAGAAACAATGGTCCAGCGTGGACTACCACAAAAACATGTCGATTCTGGGGCTGGTTCAGAAGGGCGGCCATAAGGAAATTATGGCCATCGGTTCATATGCCCAGGAAAGCGACGAGCGCGCGGAGGTGGCCTTTGTGGTGCGGGAGGATTTTCAAAACAGGGGAATTGCTTCTTACCTTATTGAAATACTTGAAAAAATAGCAAAGGAAAACAACTACAAAAGTTTCTGTGCAACTGTCTTGCGCGAAAATAGTGCCATGATTCGCGTGTTCAAGAACCGATATCCACAGGCCAAAATCTCTTCCGGCGGCGGATCGGATCTGCTAATCGAAATGAATTTCAGTGAGACCGGCGATGACAAAAACGAGAAATAACTCCCAAAGATTTAACTTGTAATAGTGCTGTATTTTATGTAATTTAAGAAGTATAAGGCACACTTCTCTCAATTTGATTACCATCATCATCATGGATGTTTTGCCGCCCGACCAGGCTGGTTCGGATCCAGCCGTCAGGGTAAATATTCGGCAGGTAACGTTTCTGCTCCCGCCTGGGGTGCTTTTTGGGAAATAAGCTAAAGTTTTACCTGAAGTTACCGAAATCAATAAAGATACATAGTTTTTTCTTGACATTATTATTCTTAGGGAGGTTGGCAATTGTCCTATACGCTTGGTCAAAAACAGCTCGATAATATCGAGAACATTTTAAAGCAGGATCTGGTTGACAATGGCGTGCGCTGTGTCTTTTTAATTGATATGGCCGGCAACATCATTGCCAATTTGGACAACGGCGAAAAACAGCATGATATCTACTCGCTGGCCGCTCTGGCGGCCGGCAACTTCGGAGCTGTCAGCGCAATGGCGAAGATCATCGGTGAAAATGAGTTCTCACTGCTTTTCCACAAAGGCAAAACTGAAAACATTCATTTTAACAAGATCACCACCGAGTTCCTGTTGATTACCATATTCGGCAATGACATCTCATTGGGTTTCCTGCGTTTGAAAGTATCCGAATCCGTTGAACAACTAAAGGTTATTCTGGAGCCCTTGGTTTCATTGTAAATGGATACCCGCGTGAGCGTAACCTTTGTCAACTCTCGCAACATGCTATGCGCTCCAGCTAAGTCCGATGGCTTTTGTAAATCTTAAGGCTACCTCTAATAATTGCCTTTTTGGGCCATAAATTGAAAACTATAGTGATAGCTGTTAGTAATTTGAAGTTAAAGGCCGGCTTATTCCAATGTTAATGCTTATCTCAATGCATTACGCGACTAGT